>Ga0208154_10109_pt1 | contig 19166 bp, 14 predicted proteins | sample Wag4S2014_11_5_FD_187354 | JGI IMG/M metagenome (GOLD analysis project Ga0208154, IMG submission 187354) | Deep subsurface shale carbon reservoir microbial communities from Ohio, USA - Utica-2 Time Series 2014_11_5 (SPAdes) (version 2) ...
AAGCAGAGCTTTTGCGAAAGAAATTTTAAATAAATATAATATACCTACAGGTGAGTATGAGGTTTTTACTGATCCAGATACAGCACTTAATTATTTAAAAAATGCAGATTATCCACTTGTAGTGAAAGCTAATGGTCTGGCTGGGGGCAAAGGTGTCATAGTTGCTTCCAATTATCAAGATTCCCAGGACGCAGTGGCCAGAATTATGGAAGATAAGACCTTTGGGGATGCGGGAGATAGAATTGTAGTTGAAAATTTTATTGAGGGAGAAGATATTTCAATTTTTGCTCTAACTGATGGCCAGACAATATTACCAGTTACCAGTACAAAAGAGCATAAGGCTGTTTTTGAAGGAGAAGAAGGCCCAAATACCGGTGGAATGGGATCTTATTCACCGTCACCTTATGTTGACCAACAAATGATGGATCAGATCTGTAGAGAAATTTTAAGACCAACTCTGCATGCCTTAAATAGTGAAGGAATAGATTACAGAGGTGTAATGCATGTTGGGATAATTTTAACCGAAAGTGGTCCTAAAGTAATTGACTATAATGCCCGTTTTGGCGATCCTGAAACTCAGGTGATTATGCCCCTGCTGGCTGAGGACTTACTTGAACTGATGCAGAGAACTAATGATGTTAAACTAAAGTATAAAAAAGAGATTGAGATTTATGATAATGATGCAGTTTGTGTTGTTCTTGCTTCAGCTGGTTATCCTTTAACTTATAAAACAGGTTATGAAATTAAAGGTCTTGAAAATCTAAAACAGCATGATGACTTAATTGTATTTCATTCTGGAACTAAACTTGAGGATGGTAAGTACATTACCAACAGCGGTAGGGTACTTGGAATGACAGTGGTTGGTGAAGGCATTTTGAGTGTTATTGATACTGTCTATGATTATATTAATGAGGTAGAATTTAAAGACATGCATTATAGAACAGACATTGGTTTTACAATTTCTAATGTTCCTCAAGCGTCAGTTGAATAAAAGAGAAGCAAAATGAATAAATAAATTTGCATTTAACAGCTGGACTTTATATAATTAACTTGAGTAAATAACTTTGCTTTTAGGTCAGCATTAACTGTAAATGACTTTGGTGTGATTTTAGGGGGTAAATAAATGTTTAAAACACTTAAATGTGATATTAACGCAATATTTGATAGAGATCCAGCTGCTAATAATTTATTTGAGGTAATTTTAAGCTATTCAGGTCTGCATGCACTCTTGTTTCATCGTTTTTCTCACTGGTTATATAAAAGAGGTCTGCATACGATTCCTCGCTTGATTTCACAGCTGGCCCGCTTTTTGACTGGAATTGAAATTCATCCAGGAGCAGAAATTGGCTGTGGTTTTTTCATCGATCACGGTATGGGAGTTGTAATTGGTGAGACTACTGAAGTGGGAGATAATGTAACACTTTACCAAGGAGTAACCTTAGGTGGAACTGGTAAAGAAAGAGGAAAAAGACATCCGACTATTGGCAATAATGTAGTTATTGGAGCCGGAGCTAAAGTCTTGGGTTCAATAACTATTGGTGATGATGCTAAAATTGGAGCAGGATCTGTAGTTTTAAAAGATGTTGAAGAAAATTCTACAGTAGTTGGAATTCCGGGCCGAGTTGTCAGCCGTGATGGACGCCGAGTCCATCCAGAACGGGACCTTGAACATGCTGATTTACCTGACCCAATTAAAGATAAATTAAGTGAATTGGAAACCGAGTTTTTAAAATTAAAAAAAGAAATTTTAACTAAAGATTCGTTTGAAGATGCAGGTTAAAAGTTAGACTAAAAATTTTATTTGATTTATTATAAATTAATGGCGGCTTTTTCAGAAGAGAAGAGCTGTCATTTTTTTCTTGATTTGATAGAGTAAAAGTCTGCCTGCAAACCTCGAGGGCTTGCCCCGAGGAGAGTCAAAGAAAGATGGGGAGGCAGACTGCAGCTTAGGTTCTCTTAAGTTCTGGTGAATCTTTAGTTAGACAGTTTCTATGTGGAAAGCAGTTTATAAGTTTAAATAATAGAATGAGAGGAATCGACTATGAAAAAAAGAGTACTCGGAAAAACTGGATTAAAAGTCAGTTTGATTGGTTTTGGAGGATTTCATTTAATAGAAATTCCAGCTGATAAGGCGGCACAATTATTGAATAAATATCTCAATCAGGGTGGAAATTATTTAGAAACTGCTGCTTCTTATGGTGATGGGGAATCTGAAAAAAAGATTGGCCAAATAGTAAAAGATAGAAGAGATCAGGTTGTTCTGGCAAGTAAAACTGGTGTTAGAGATGCCGAAGGAGCAATGGCAGAGATTGACCGAAGTCTAAAAAACTTGCAGACTGACCACCTTGATATAATTTTTATGCATGGAGTCCGAAATCAAGCCGATTTAAAAGAAATATTAAAGCCGGGAGGCTCATTAGAAGCAGCTAAAAAAGCAAAGGAAATGGGAAAGGTAAATCATATCGGAATTACTGCTCATGGACAGCCTGATGTATTAATTGAAGCATTAAAAACAGGCGAGTTTGAGGTGATGATGACTCATTTCAATTATTTTGATAAGTTTAATTTTCCAAAGCTAGAAGATGAACTTCTGCCTTTAGTTAAGGAAAAAAATATTGGTACACTTTGCATGAAGCCTCTGGCTGATGGATTTCTTTGGAAAAATGTAGAAGCAGCTTTTCGCTATGTTTTATCTCTGCCGATAGATGCTGTTGTTACAGGAATGAATAATCAGGAAATGTTGAAAATGGATTTAAAACTGATCGAAGAATATAAACCAATGTCAGATGAAGAAAAAGAGCAGCTTTTTTCTAATGCAGAAGAATTAGGAGATTATATCTGCCGTCAATGTGATAACTGCACTGTCTCTGAAAAATATGGGGAAAATATAAAGAATCTATTCAAAATTGAGGGCTATTATGACCGTCAGATGTATGATGGTAGGCCTAGAAATCCTGCTGATTATGCTTTGAGAGATCGTCTCCGATTCTGGTTTGGTAACAAAGAAATAGCAGGAGAAAGATATAAAAAATTAGAGATTAAAGCTGCTGATTTATTGAAAAGAGCTGCTGATTTTAAGGCTTGTAAATATGGGATTGATGTAAAAAATAAATTAAAGATTGTGGACTATAAATTAGGTGAAAGTGATGTTATGCAGTAGACTAAATTAAGGTAAAGTAATATTGATTTAAAAAGGCTCAGCAAAAATGCTGAGCCTTTAATTTGTTCAATTTTTCAGTTTTCATAATTCTATAAATCGATTAATTCGTATTCTCGGCTGCCCATTCCAATTTCAGCAGCATATTCTATTTGTTTAACTCCACCATCAGTACTGGGATGTACAGCTTTAAACTTATTGTCTCCAGGTTTTAAGTCTTTACCTGCAAGCATACCTTTTGCTTCAGCCTGATTAACTAAATCTAGAGAAGCTTGTTCTAAAGCTACCGGATCTTTAGAAGCCAAAATACCAATATCATTTACTATTGGTCGATCACTCCAGCCAGCACAGTCACAGTCAGGGGAAACATTGGTAATAAAATTGATATATATATTTTTTCTATCTTTAACAATTCCATATGTAAATTCAACCTGACGTTCTTCCATCCCTTCACTGGTAGATTCCCACTCAACAGAAATTGCATCTGTTGGACAGGTTACAACACATTCTCCACAGCCAATACAAATTTCATGGTTGATATAACTTTTATTTTTATTAATAGTTATACAATCTTCCGGACAATGTTTAACACACTGCATGCATTTAATACATTCTGATTCAGTTATCTCTGGTAATACTGCTGAATGCATCATCTGTTTCCCGGCTCTGCTGCCGAGTCCCATACCAATATTTTTAAATGTTCCACCAAAGCCTGACAGCTCATGTCCTTTAAAATGAGCCAGACTAATTAAGACATCAGCTTCCAGAATTTCTGAAGCAATTCGAACTTTGTCAAAATGTTTTAGATTAACTTCAACTTCAGTTGATCCTTTACCTTTCAGTCCATCGGCAATAATAATTGGTGCCTGGACAGTAGCATATGAAAAACCATTTGCTATAGCTGCATTCAAATGATCGACGGAGTTAGAACGCTCTCCTGTATACAGAGTGTTGGCATCAGTTAAAAAAGGTTTCCCTTTTAATTTTTTTGCTATTTTAACAATTTCTCTGGTAAATACGGGTCGAATGAAAGCTGTATTTCCTGGTTCTCCAAAGTGCTGCTTGATTGCCACAAAATCATCTTCAGCAATTAATTCCTGAAAACCTGCTTTATAGAATAATTTTCCTAACTTTTTAACAAGACTTTCACTATCCGATGAAGCCTTCATATCTGCTCTAAAAACTTTAGCTGTCATAATAATCTCCCCTTTTTTTGCTAAAATATTTTAAAATGTATTTTAATTATATGTTATTTTTTTTATAATAACAAGTTATGTTCATTTATGTTTACATACTGGTAGGTGAACATAAATGAACATAACTAAACATAGGAATAGCCCGGTAGGTTGGGGGTCCTCCGGGCCTTTCACAGGGGAAATTATTCTATATCAAATTATCGTGGAAAACTTTTATTAAAAATATAAAAATCAAATAAAATTGCCTGTATACCAAAAAGAGGCATGTTTAGGCAAAAACACCAGTAGATAGATAGCGCTCACCTGTATCTGGGGCAATGACTACTATTCTCTGTTCTTGATCAAGCTCTTTAGCTAATCTAAGTGCAGCGGCAACTGCAGCCCCAGTGGAAATACCGGCAAAGATACCTTCTTTAACAGCTAAATCTTTTGTTGTTTGAAAAGCTTCTTCATTTTTGACTTTTTCTACTCGGTCAATAACGTCAGTATTCAAGACCCCAGGGATAAAACCAGCACCAATTCCCTGAATCTTATGTGGTCCAGCTTCTTCTCCAGAAATAACAGCTGAATTTTCTGGCTCAACTGCTACTACTTTAAGATTATTAATGATTTCTTTTAATTTTTCTCCAGTTCCAGTGATAGTTCCACCGGTACCAACACCTGCTACAAAATAATCAATTTTACCATGAGTTTCAGTAATTATTTCTTCAGCAGTAGTTTTTCGGTGAATATCTGGATTTGCTGGATTATCAAATTGAGACGGAATGAAGCCGTTTCTCTCAGCTGAAATTTCTTTTGCTTTTGAAATTGCACCCTTCATACCTTCTGAGGCAGGTGTCAAGACTAATTCTGCACCATATGCTTTCAGCATTTTTTTTCTTTCTTCACTCATTGATTCTGGCATTGTCAAGATTACTTTATAACCTTTAGCTGCACCTACCATTGCAATTCCAATTCCTGTATTACCGCTGGTTGGTTCAACTAAAACACCACCTGGTTCAATTTCACCAGATTTTTCAGCTTCAGAAATCATATTAAAAGCTATTCTATCTTTGATACTGCCTCCAGGATTAAAACTTTCCAGTTTTAAAACAACTTCAGCATCTGTATCAGAAACTAAATTGTTTAACCTAACTAAAGGAGTATTACCAATTAATTCAGTTACATTATTAAAAATCATTAAAATTCCTCCTAAATTTCAAACGATTTTAAAGTTGATTACTTTACTTTGAATTATATTATAATATAGTATTTTAAAACTGTCAACTATATTTAGAAAAAAGAATATAAATTATATTTTTTAGCTGTAAAACTAAATTTTTAAAGGAAATCTTTCATTATTAGAAATAAAAAGGTATAATATAATTACTGTAGAATTAAATAAAATAAGAAAGTAATGAAATTTATAATTTATAGTATGAGATAAGGGGGGAATTTTAATGACTTACTTTTTTGCTAAAGTATTTTCAACAATGGTTGCTCTATTGGTAGCTGCTTATCTATTACCGGGAATAACTGTAGCAGGTATCTGGACAGGTTTTTTTGCAGCAGTTGTTTTAGGTTTTGTTAATGGTTTTATTAGACCTATTTTTACAATTTTGACTATACCTTTTACTATTTTAACCTTTGGACTTTTTTTGCTGGTGATTAATGCAATTATGATATCTTTAACTTCAGTACTTGTTCCGGGGTTTATGGTAAATGGATTTTTTTCTGCTTTACTGGCTTCAATAATTGTTAGTTTTGTTTCTAGTATTCTACACAGTATGTTCGAGGAATAATTAATTCAAAATCAATGGAATTTTTTATTTAAGGGGGATTACAAAATGAGAAATAATAATTTTTTAATATTAACTCTGCTTTTTATATTAGTGTTTACAATGTCTGTCTCTGCAGATCAACTTAACTTGCAGAATGGACAGTCTTTAAGAGGAACTATTGAAAATAATAACGTTGAGATTAGAACTCCTTATGCTGAAATTAAAGTCCAGAGCCGTTTTCTTAAAAGCATAAAGAATAAAAATGGAGGCTTTGTGTTTAGATTATCTGAAAACAACCGTTTTACTGGTGAGTTGTTGAACAATATAACTATAGCATCTGATTCAGGAGAGAGAACTTTTAGTCCTGCTGAAATTGAGGCGGTTAGCTTTTCAAATACAAGTAGTTTTAAAAATAATAGAGGGGTTAATATAACAGCTACAAATGGTGATTTTTTCTTTGCCAATACTGTAGAGGACAGTGTTAGTATCAAAACATCACTGGGAAGTCCACTAAATATAAGGTATAGTAATATAGTCAGCATTGAATATCTTAAAAATGAAGACTTATATCTGATTAACAGAAAAAATGCTTCAGAGGTTAAAGCTAACTTTTCTCAACAAAGATTAATACTCTGGCCATCTGCTGGAGAAATTTTTGAGATGGATTTAAATTATCTGCAAAAATTAATTGTTAATTAGAGATAAAATTTGGAATTTAATCTTGAATTTGTATTTATAATAAGTTAGAATAAATTATGTTAAATTGTTTATATATTTTGGAGGGATAGTTGATGAGTCAAGAGTTTGGGAATAATGGGCCGGAGTATTATGATGAATATGAGATAGATTTACGAGAATATATAATATTATTGTGGAATAATAAACTCTTTATTGGAGCAATAGTTGTTTTAGCAGTAATTGCTGCTTTTGTTATATCTTCATTTGTGCTTTCACCTCAGTATGAAAGTGAGGCCAATATTATAGCTCCTAATTTTCAATTATTAAATGGTAATGTTGTTTCTAATGAAGATTATATAGCTGTTTTAACTGGTGATATGGTAATGAAAGAGATACTAGACATAGTCAACCAGGAGAGAAGTAAAGATAATGAAATTAAAATACAAGGATTATTAGATCGACTAAATTATAGTATGAGCGAAAATACTGACCAAATAAATTTTAAATTTAATTTTAACGATCCCGAAAAAACTCAGTCAATTCTAAAACAATGGATTAATATTTTTATTAATAGAGTAGAAGAGTTTTTAGTTAATGAGAACAATTCTTATTATAAAAACATTGAAAATAAGGCTAATGCTGATTATAAAAAATATCAAACTGCATTAGAAAAATTAACTAATTTTGGAAGTGAAAATAATCTAAATTTTTTAAGAAAAAATTTAGATAATAAAGAAAGTAAAGTTATAAAATTAAATTTAAATATTATGGATTTAAAAAATGTTTTAGAAGCAGAAAAAAAAGAACTTGAATATATAACTTCAAGACTGGAAAATACTGAAAGATATTTAGTTCGTAAAAATTTGATAAGCGATGAATTTTTACAGAAACTTCAGGCTGTTAATTCTCAAACGAGTTTAATTAATTTACTAAATACAGAAGAAGAATTTTTGAATCCTGAATTTGAAAATTTAATTAATCGTGAGATTAATTTATCAACCAGGATTACATCAAAAGAGAATAATTTAGAAAATTATATTGAAGATCGAGAAAAATTAAATCAAGAAATTTCAGAACTACAGAAGAAAATTTCTGTTTTATCTAAAGAAAAAATAATAATTCAAGATGAATTAACGAATAGTGAAAAATCATATAATATTTCTAATGAAAAAATAAGATCACTAGATCAAGCTTTAGCTGAAAGAGAATTTAATTTTATAGTATTATCAACACCTAATCTACCTGAAGATCCAGTCAGTCCCAACACAAAACTAAATGTTGCTATTGCGGCAGTGCTTGGATTAATGTTGGCTGTCTTTATAGTTTTCTTTAAAGAATTTATGAAAGAAGAATAATTAAATATCAATAAAAAATCCCAGAAGGTTTCAACTATCAAAGTGAAATCCTCTGGGTTTTATTTTTAGTTTAAGAAACACCATTCCAGTGCTTTTTCTTTCCCCTTTTCTAAATTAGCTAGGGTTTTAAATTTAAGCGGTCCATATTTTAAATAAGTTTTTTCAAATTTATTTAAATACTTTAATTCAGATTTTGAAGCATTATTTTTTGCTCTTTTTAAGATTTCTGCTATCAGCTTGCTTCTTTGATTATTTTTTTTATCATTAATCATTTTGTTATTAAAATTTAAGAAATCTTCCTGATTGTAGTTTAAAGAAAGCTGATATAAATAATCTAAATTTTCCTGGTTATAAAAAATATTCTTTAATAAAGCCACAAAAGAGAAGTTATAGGGATAAGGGAGAGCATCAGCAGCTCTGATTTCAATATATTTTTTTGTTCGAACATCCGGAAAAACCATTGAAAGAAAATGATCTATTTCTTCTGGATTATCATTTTCCATGACATTTTTTAGCGTTTTATTTCCGGTATAAATCAATTCATTGTCTTTTTTTCTGATAATTGGTTCTGTATTCAATAGATATGCTGCATAATCACTGTAGCCAAACTCTTTATTGAAAATTCCATTGATAGTTCCAGAACGCTGCTGGTCACATTTAGTCCAGATATCTTCTCTAATACTGGCATTAGCTGCTTTTTCACCTTCAAAAAAAGGTGTGTTATCAAAAAGATAATAAATTAAAGGAGACAAAAAGTAGCCAACCCTCATTTTTTTAATATAATCTTTTTCATTGATATAATCAATGCTCATCTGGACTGAAGCAGTCCCTTTCATCATATTATGAGCATATTTGCCCTTATCTTTAAAATATTTATACATAAAATCATAGCGTTTTTTCGGTAATAAAGGAATATCCTTAATTTTACTTGCTGGCTGATATCCTAAAACAGCTATTTTTTTATCCCATTTGTTTAAAATAGATTTAAGCTCATCGATAAAATCAAGGTAAATTTTTTCTATTTGCTTTAAGTCAGAAAAGGGGATAATGCTTAACTCTAGCTGTCCACCTGGTTCAAGGGTAACAGCCTTATGCTCACTATTTAGTCCAACTAAGTGTTCTCCTTCATAAATTTCTTCCCAGGCATTATTTTTTGCTAATTCTTCCAGTAATTCTTCTATACCCATCTTTTCAAAATAAGAAAGAGCTGTTAAATCAGCATTTAAAATTAAATGTTCAAACTCTACTCCAATTTTATGACATTCTTTTTTGCTTTCAGCATTTTCAAAATAAGTTACATATGTATTAATCTGGCTTTTATAATTCATAATCTGTCCTTTCTAAGATAATTTAGATGTTTTAAATTAGATTAAAGTTGATAAAATTACTTATATATTATTATATTATAAATAAATCAGCTATTTCCTGCTTTTGTAATGAAATTTTATCAGTTTGGGCTTTAAATAGCAAAATATGTCGAGTTTTTTGTTTGAATATCAAGGATATTTATAATAAAATTAGATTGGGAAATTATTCATCAATAAAATTTATATACAGGGAGAATGATAAAATGAAAATCACGGTTGCAGGCGCTGGTTATGTTGGTCTTTCAAATGCAGTTTTACTTGCTCAAAACCATGAAGTAACTGCAGTAGATGTAGTAGAAGAAAAAGTGGAGATGATTAATCGTAGAGAATCTCCAATTGTTGATGCTGAACTTGAAGATTATTTGACCAATAAAGAACTTGATTTAAAAGCAACAACTGATTCATTAAAAGCTTATAGAGAAGCAGATTATGTTGTGATTGCAACACCTACTAATTATGATCCAGATCAAAATTATTTTAATACAAGGACAGTTGAGGCTGTTGTAGCAAATGTGCTTTCTTTTAACGAAAATGCAGTAATGATTATCAAATCTACGGTGCCGGTAGGTTATACGGAAGAGTTGAGGGAAAAATTTGATACAGAGAATATTATTTTTTCACCAGAATTCTTAAGAGAGGGTAAAGCGCTTTATGATAATCTATACCCTTCCCGTATTATTGTAGGAGAACAGTCTGGTAGAGCAGAAGAATTTGCTAACCTTTTGATTGAAGGTGCAGAAAAAGAAGATATACCTGTTTTATATACAGATTCAACAGAAGCTGAGGCAATTAAATTATTCGCCAACACTTATCTGGCAATGCGGGTGGCTTTTTTTAATGAGCTTGACACTTATGCTGAGGTCAGAGATTTAGATAGCCGACAAATTATAGAAGGTGTTGGTTTAGATCCAAGAATTGGTGATCATTATAATAATCCTTCTTTTGGTTATGGAGGTTATTGTCTGCCAAAAGACACTAAACAGCTGCTTGCTAATTATCAAGATGTGCCAAACAATATTATGCAGGCTATTGTAGATGCCAATAGAACTAGAAAAGATCATATCGCTGAAATGATTATTAAACAGCAGCCGAAAAAGGTTGGGGTTTATCGCTTAACAATGAAGAAAAACTCTGATAACTTCAGACAATCTTCTGTCCAAGGTGTGATGAAGAGAATTAAAGCTAAGGGAATTGAGGTAGTTATTTACGAACCAACTCTCGAAGAAAATGAATTTTATAGATCAAAAGTGATTAAAGATTTGGATGAATTTAAAACAGAATCAGAAATTATTGTGGCAAATAGGATGGCTGCAGAGCTAGAAGATGTAAAAGAAAAAGTTTATACTAGAGATTTATTCAACAATAATTAGTTTAAAATGAGCAAGCATCTTCCTTTTTGCAAAAAGGAAGATGCTTTTTAAAATTCAACTCCATAGCTAAATTTTAGAGCTTGTTAAACTTTATTTATTTTTTAACCAAAAACGGCTTCTTTCATTATTTAATTTACCATCACTGCTGATTGCAATACCAGTATATGGAGTCCAGCCAACTATTTCTGTTACATAAAAAACATCACTAATATTTATTAGTACTGGCATTTTGTCTATGGGATCTCTCATTGTAATTTGCCCATCTTTACTGCTGTAACCTTTAACTGTAATCTTTTCTCCTTCAGCATCAAAGTTATTAACTATTCTATTTGTGTGGGCATTAAATAATGCTTTACCATTAATTGAAGGAGCTAACCAGGGGTGCATTCTACTTCCCATTCTCATTTCTACTACACCTGAGATAGATTCCATTTCTTTTTCACTTGGATAAGGATAATTAGCTTCAGCCTGGAAATCTATAAAAGTTGTGCCTTGATAAATAACCTCATTTTTAAGCAGCCCTTCTAATTTGCTGTCAACCAGCAGATCAGAATTAAAGTTTGCTAAATCATCTTTTATTGACCAGTTTAAAAGTTGAATGGTGGAACTATATGTTAACAGATCGTCATTTTTTTTGATGAATAGATCATGAATATCTGATGAAATGTATTCAACATCAAAGAGATTTAATTCAACAGTAGGATTTTTTTCATTAACTCTATTTTTGGCAATTCCACCATAGTTAATTAGGTTCTGATTTGTCAAAACAAGCAAGCTGATCTCACTGACGCCATGATCTGATTTGGTTATTTCTAAAGGATAATAGAGTTCATCAGTTTTAAATTTATAAGAGATTGCCTCATTTATTTCTGGATTAGGACTGACCTCAATTGTATCAAAAACAAAATAGTTATAACCGCGATTAATATAGTTATTGATTGTACTCTTTAGACTGTCCGAAATTTGAGGAGTCTTTTCCCCTTTTTCTTCTAGATGATTATTGACCCAGCTAACAAAGTAATCTTGATTTAAAACTTTAACTACAAGGATATCATGTGATCCGATAACTACCTCTTCTTTAATTTCAGCAGCAGGAGTTTTTGATATTTCGCTTCTAAAAACTGGCTGCCGTAAATTATCAAAAAATTTCTGAATAACAAATTCATTGGCTCTCCTTAGAACATCGCGGCTTGACTTTTTAACCTCAGGTTCAGCTGGTAGAGGCAAAACCTGTAAAATTTTAGTTGCTTCTGAAGCATATAATTCTGTAGATAAAATTAGAATTTCCTCTTCACCATTCCAGGCAATTAGAGCATCCTGACTTGGTTCAAAAATTCTGACTTCTGGAATATATGGTATTGATCCCCTGTCTGCAGAAGCAGCTGTTGGTAAAATCAGCAAAAATACCACCAATAACAAAATAGTTTTCTTCAATTTAATCCCCTCCCCATTTTATTGTGATATTATATAATTCTGCATCTGTCTATTTTATTCCTGCCTGAAACTTGGACAGCTAATAAAAAAAAGAAGAATCAAGTTATCTTAATTATGGGTAAAAAAGCATGAAACTATTAAACAACACGCGAATATCAAGAATAAACTAATTTAAATAATTCTAATAATTTAGAATACAGATTAAAGCCAATAAAAGATGTTGAAAAATTTGACAGTAGAATTGTAAAGTATTATACTTAAAGAGGAAATATCAATATAAATTTAACTTATAATAGGAGGGAAAGTTATAATGGCAAAACAAATGAAAACGATGGATGGAAACACTGCTGCAGCTCATGTAGCATATGCTTTTACAGATGTAGCAGCAATCTATCCTATTACTCCTTCATCTCCAATGGCTGAATTAGTTGACTCATGGAGTGCAAATGGTCGTAAAAACATTTTTGACCAAGAAGTGAAATTAACTGAAATGCAGTCTGAGGGAGGGGCATCTGGTGCAGTACATGGGTCCCTAGCGGCAGGAGCTTTAACAACTACTTTCACAGCTTCTCAGGGATTATTATTAATGCTGCCTAATATGTACAAAATTGCTGGTGAACAATTACCTGGCGTTTTTCATGTTAGTGCACGTACTGTTGCTACACATGCTCTATCAATTTTTGGTGATCACTCTGATGTGATGGCTACTCGTCAGACTGGTACAGCTATGTTAGCTTCCGGTAGTGTGCAGGAAGTTATGGATTTAGCTGGTGTTGCACATCTTGCATCAATTAAATCAAGCATTCCTTTTGTACATTTCTTTGATGGATTTAGAACATCTCATGAGTACCAAAAAATAGAAGTTTTAGATTATGATGATCTAGCAGAATTGGTTGACTATGGTAAAGTTAGCGAATTTAGACATAGAGCATTAAATCCTGAGCGTCCTAAAACTATGGGAACAGCTCAAAACCCTGATATTTTCTTCCAGGCACGTGAAGCTTGTAATAGTTTCTACGAACCAATACCTGATATTGTAGAAGATTATATGCAGGAAATCTCTGAACTGACAGGTAGAGAGTATCATCCATTTAACTATGTAGGTGCAGAAGATGCTAAATATATTATTGTTGCTATGGGTTCTGCAACTGATACTATTGAAGAAACAGTTAAATACTTAGTTGACCAGGGAGAAAAAGTTGGTCTGATTAAAGTTAGGCTATATCGTCCTTTCTCTGAAAAATATTTCATGAAGGCTCTTCCAGAAACTGCTGAGAAGATTGCTGTATTAGATAGAACTAAAGAACCTGGTGCATTAGGAGAACCACTTTATGAAGATGTAAGATCTTTATTTTACGATCATGAAAAACGTCCTGTAATTGTTGGTGGACGTTATGGTTTAAGTTCAAAAGATACAACACCTACTCACTTTAAGGCTGTATTTGATAACCTTAAAGAGGATAAACCTAAAAATGGCTTTACACTTGCTATTAATGATGATGTTACACATACTAGCCTTGAACCAAAAGAACATATTAATACTTCTCCAGAAGGTACAGTTCGCTGCAAGTTTTGGGGTCTTGGTTCTGACGGTACTGTTGGAGCTAACAAGAATGCAATTAAGATTATTGGTGATAATACAGATAAGTATGCTCAGGCATATTTCTCTTATGACTCTAAAAAATCAGGTGGTGTTACAGTATCCCACTTGCGATTTGGAGACCAGCCAATTAAATCAACTTATTTAATTGACGAAGCTGATTATGTGGCCTGTCACAACGAATCATATGTAGATAAATTTGATATGGTACAGGACTTACACGATGGTGGAAGCTTTGTGCTAAACTGTACCTGGTCCAAAGATCAATTAGCTAAGAATATTCCAGCAAAAATGAAGAAGTATATAGCTGATCATGATATTAACTTCTATACAATTAATGCTGTAGATATTGCTCAGGAAGTTGGCTTAGGTCAGCGAATCAACATGGTTATGCAGACTGCCTTCTTTAAAGTTGCAGATATCATTCCTGTTGATGAAGCTGTTGAATATTTAAAAGAAGCTATTCAAAAATCTTATGGTCACAAAGGAGATAAGATTGTTGAAATGAATAATAAAGCTGTAGATAAAGCTCTGGATGCTTTAGTTAAGATTGATGTACCTGCTGAATGGTCCAGCGCAGAAGCTGCAGAAGAAAAAGAGGAAGAAAACGTGCCAGCCTTTGTTAAGGATGTACTTAGAGTTGTAAATGCACAAAAAGGTGATGAATTACCTGTTAGTACATTTGTTGGCCGTGAAGATGGACACTTCCCTCCAGGACTATCTAAATATGAAAAACGTGGTATTGCAATTAATGTACCTGACTGGTTGAGTGATAAGTGTATCCAGTGTAACCAGTGTTCATTGGCATGTCCACACGCGGTAATTAGACCTTTCTTACTGGATGAAGAAGAAGCTGCAAATGCTCCAGAAGGATTTGAAACTCTGGATGCAAACGGTAAGCAGTTAGAAGGATTACAGTATAAAATTCAGGTAAGTCCTTATGATTGTACAGGTTGCGGAGTTTGTGCTGATGTTTGCCCTGCTGATGCTTTAGAAATGACTTCATTTGCTGAAATGGCAGCTAAAGAAGCAGATAACTGGGATTATGCAATTAACGAAGTATCCATCAAAGATGACTTAATGAATCCAGTTAATATCAAAGGTAGTCAGTTCCAGCAGCCATTACTTGAGTTCCACGGTGCCTGTGCAGGTTGTGGAGAAACAGCTTATGCTAAGCTTGTAACTCAGTTATTTGGTGAAAGAATGATTATTGCAAACGCTACAGGTTGTTCTTCAATCTGGGGTGGATCTGCTCCTGTATCTGTTTACACAACTAATGAAGAAGGATATGGACCTGCTTGGGGTAACTCTTTATTTGAGGATAATGCTGAGTATGGTTATGGTATGTTCTTAGCTAACCAGCAGATTAGAGCTAAAATTGCTGACCTGATGGAAGAAGCAATTGAGCTTGACCTTGATCCAAAATTAACTGAATTAATGAAAGAAATGCTTGCTAACTACAATGATGGCGAGAAGACTAAAGAAATCAAGAAAGAAATGATGCCTTTACTCGCTAAATACAGTGAAAACGAAGTAATTGCTGAGATTGTTGACCGCAAAGAATTTATTACCAGAAAATCTCAGTGGATCTTCGGTGGAGACGGTTGGGCATATGATATCGGTTATGGTGGTTTAGATCACGTTCTCGCTTCTGGTGATGATGTAAATGTATTAGTCTTTGATACAGAGGTTTATTCTAACACCGGTGGCCAGTCCTCTAAAGCTACTCCAACTGCAGCAGCAGCTAAGTTTGCTGCCTCAGGTAAGAAGATTAAGAAGAAAGACTTAGGCCAGATGGCTATGACTTATGGCTATGTTTATGTTGCTCAGATTGCTCTGGGAGCTAACATGAATCAGGCTATTAAGGCTATCGCCGAAGCTGAAGCATATGATGGACCTTCCATTGTAATTGCATATGCTCCATGTATTTCCCATGGGCTTAAAGCTGGTATGGGCTGTAGTGTCAGCCAGGAGAAAGATGCTGTTAAGTCAGGTTTCTGGCACTTATTCCGCTTCAATCCGGAACTTAAAAAAGAAGGCGAGAATCCATTTATTATGGATTCCAAAGAGCCTACAGAAAGCTTCAGAGATTACTTACTCAGTGAGGTACGTTTCTCCTCCTTACAGAAGACATTCCCTGAGCTGGCAGAAGATCTCTTTGAAAAAGCAGCAGAAGATGCTGAAGAGCGCTATCAGTCTTACAAGAGACTTGAAAATGCTTATGCGCCCAAAGATGAAGAGTAATTCTAAAAAAATAGCTTAAAATAAATATAAGAACAAGGATAAAAGACCAGCGGGACGCCGCTGGTCTTTTTGCTTGTGTGCATGTACCGTTTACCGAACCAATTTTTACCAAAAAATAATTATTTGTTTATTAACAATGTAAATATATTGCATTTAAGATAAAATTAAACTATAATATAATTATAAAGTAAAAAAATGGAAAGGTGGTATAGTTTATGGGCTATAAAAGGCGTATCTGGTATTCGGGAGCAAAATATCATATAACCTGCAGAGGGAATAAAAAAAGAAATATTTTTTTAGATAAACTGGATTACAGGGTGTTTATAGCTATTTTGAAAGAAGTAAAAGTAAAATATTCATATTCACTTCTTAGTTATTGTTTAATGCCCAATCACATTCATCTTCATCTTAAAACATTTGATGCAGAAATTTGGAGAATAATGAGATCCATTAACTGGAAGTATGCAAGATATTTTAATGATAGATATAACACTGTCGGCCATGTTTTTCAGGGGCGTTATGTTTCCAAAATAATAGAAAATAATTACTACAACTTAATTGTAAATCGCTATATCCACCTTAATCCGGTTAAAGATAAGCTGGCCTTAACCCCCAAAGATTATCGTTGGAGCAGTTATAGGACCTATTTAGGAGAAGAAAAAAGTGATTTAGTTGAAGAAAAAGAAATTCTGGACTATTTTGGTGGTGAAAGAAGTTTATACAATAAATTTATAATGCGATTTGTTCAAGACTTCAAATAATTTTTATAAAGTCTTTTTTATTTAAAATATAACACTGGTTATAAGATGTTTAATTGGTGTCTGTCCAATACTTTTAGGGGGCCTTACAATTAAATTAAATAATCGAACAATTTGTAATGAGTTTTACTTAAATTAATCTAATTATAATGGAATTATTAAAGGATTGGTATTGATTACGAAGAATATTATATGTATAGAAATATTGTGGAGGTGAGGCAGTTGATTTTGAATTGGACAGGAATTTTTAGACTTGTATTAACGGCTTTTCTGGCAGCATTAATTGGTTATGATAGAGAAAAGCAGAATAAAGCGGCAGGTATTAGAACAAATGTTATTGTTGCTGTTATTTCGTGTGTGATTATGATTTTGTCAGTGGAAGTCGCTAAAACTGGAATCGGAAGCAGTGGAGTTGAAGGTGACCCTGCTCGCCTGGCTGCTCAGGTTGTAAGTGGAATTGGTTTTCTAGGTGCAGGTACAATTATTAAACAGGAAGATAAGGTTGAAGGTTTGACAACTGCGGCCAGCCTCTGGGGAGTAGCGGGATTAGGTCTGGCGGTAGGATATGGTTTATACGATTTATCAATTGCTGCAGCTTTGATTATTTTGATTAGCTTACAGGTAGCTCCTTTTTTAAAGAAACGAGTTTAGCAATGTTAGTTATTTTAACAATTTTATCAGCAGCGCTGTTAACAGCAGCCAATTATTATCCTGATTTATATTTTTTGAGCTGGATTGGTTTTTTTCCTTTCTTATATTTTATTTTTATCTTAAACAAGAATGAGCTAAATTATAAGCGAGCTTTTTTAGCCGGCTGGAAGCTCGGCTTTTGGATTTTAATTTTTTCTTCAAATTTTCTTTATCATTCAATCGAGATCTATACAGAGGCTTCATTTTTTTTAATAATATTTATTTTAATCTTATTATTTTCATTACTTGCCTTTGTTTATGCAGTGTTCTTTATGATTTATTTTTATTTTCAGCAAAAATTATTTGCAGGTAATCAATTTAATCCATTTTTATTCGCAATTGTTTGGACTGTAATGGAAGTTGTTCGCTATTACTTATTTTATTTCTTTCCCCTTGCAAATCTTGCTTATACACAAGTTGAATTTTTATCTTTTATTCAGTTGGCTGAAATTGGTGGAATTTGGATTTTAACTTTTATTATGGTTTTAGTAAATGCCTTGATTTTTAAACTCATTTTTTATAGGCAAGCCAAAAATGCTTTTGTTATAGTTTTAATATTTTTGTTTATTTTTATTTTTGCTAATTATAGAGCAGAAATAGTTTCTGAAAATACAGGTCAATTTTTAGCTGATCAAAATTTTAAAATAGGAATTATTACAAGTAGAATTGATCAAAATAGAAAATGGAATTTAAGCCAGCTTGAACAAAATCTTAATCTAACCTTAGATGCTGCTTCAAATTTGGTGGGAGCAGAATTAATAATTGCTCCTGAAACAAATATAACTTTTGATTTCCATGCTAATCAAAAGTATAGAGAAAAATTTTTGAATAAAATAGCAGCAGAATTTAAAAAACCAGTTCAAATTGGATCGTTAGCAGGCAGAGATTCAATTAGTGGTCGCTTTAATAGTTCATTTTTAATTTCACCTGCTGGAGAAATAATTTCTCGTTACGATAAGAATTTACTCCTCTATTTTGGAGAAAGATTTCCTTTTGAGGATACTCTGAATAAATATATTCCTTATAATTTTTCTTCACTTAATGCCGGTCAGCAGCTGCGTATTTTTAAATATAATAATTTTAAATGGAAAACTGTAATCTGTTCTGAAATATTATATCCAGATTATGTTAAAGATGGATCCGAAAATGTAGATTTTATAGTAAATCAAACTAATGAAGCCTGGTTTAAAGAGAGCCGACTGTTGAAGAATTTAATGTGGCAGGCAGCTGTTTTGCGGGCAGTTGAGAATAGAACTGTAGTCGTTAAAACAGGAAATTATTCACATAATGGAATAATTTATCCTTTGGGAAATTATGAAAAGACGATCTCAGGTCAAAATTATCATTTATTAAATTTAAATCAAGCTTCTAGAAAAGCTTTTAAAAAACCATTCTTTTCTGATATAATTAATTAAGACAACATTCAAAGAAGTAATGTATAATAAGTTGTGTAAATAAAATTATGATAATTTTTTTAAATAAAAAGAGGAATCCTTCTTTGAGTGGTTGAATATATTTATTGACAAAATAAAAAACACAACCACAAGGAGGACTCCT
>Ga0208154_10110_pt1 | contig 19160 bp, 15 predicted proteins | sample Wag4S2014_11_5_FD_187354 | JGI IMG/M metagenome (GOLD analysis project Ga0208154, IMG submission 187354) | Deep subsurface shale carbon reservoir microbial communities from Ohio, USA - Utica-2 Time Series 2014_11_5 (SPAdes) (version 2) ...
AATTTTAGAAAAAAGTGATAAAAAGTATTCTCAAGAAGAAAAAGAATATTATGCAAATAAGAAGAATGAGTATTATAAAGAGATGATAAAGAGAATTACGCCTCAAGATTTATTGCCTGGAGTGGAGAGATTCATTGAAGAGCTTAAAAAAAGAGGCATTAAAACAGCAATTGCTTCTGTTAGCAAAAATGCTTTTACTGTTGTTGAAAATTTAAAAATAAAAGATAAATTTGACTATATAGTGGATGCAAATGAAATTAAGCATGGAAAACCTGACCCTGAGATATTTTTAAACGCAGCGAAGCATCTTGGCATTTCTCCTGAAAAGTGTATTGGAATAGAAGATTCTGCTGCGGGCATCACTGCAATAAAAAGAGCAGGGATGTATGCAGTAGGAGTAGGCAATCCTGAAACGGTGAAAGAAGCCGACTTAATTTTAAAGGATTTAAGTGAAACGGATAAAATATTAGAATTGTTAGGGTAAAAAATTCCCCCATTTTGGGGAATAATTTTTTTGTTTTTTTTATATAGTGTATGTATAAAATTTCGGAGGTGCAATATAATAAGCTGACGTTTTGCACAGCTTGCTCCAGTGACATCACAGATTCTTTAGATATTTATTTCATTCTCATTTGAGATTTCGATTAGGGCCACAATTGCAAATAAAAAATATTTTTTGATTACCTAAGGCGTATACGTCACTTGGCTTGCCTTCTATTTCTCTGCGATTTCGTCATAAAAAAGTTATTGCATATTTTTATATTAAAGCATATAATATACTATAATTGCTTTATTCTCAATTGAAATAAAAAAGTTTAAAATTATCATTTTTTGTTTCACTGGAGATAGTAAATACTACTTAAACATTTTTAGGAGGGAAAATAATGGCAAAAATAAATGGTTTTAAAGGTGATTATACTGGTCTTTCTGATGAAGAAGTAGCAAAATTACAATTAAAATATGGCAAAAACGACCTTGTACCACAAAAGAGAAATACATTACTCAGCAGAATTTTAACTATATTTAAAGAACCAATGATTCTACTACTCTTTGGTACAGCACTCATTTATTTTCTATTAGGTGAATATAGAGATGGCATTATAATGTTGATTTTTGTAATGTTTGTTACGGGCATAAGTTTCTTTCAGGAATGGAAAACAGATAGAACATTAAATCTACTAAAAGATCTAACTTCTCCCAAGGTAAAAGTTATTAGAAATGGCCATTTAACAACTATAGACAGCCGTGAATTAACTGTCGGCGATCTTATGCTTCTTGAGGAAGGCGATAAAGTACCTGCCGATGGGCAAATTATTGAAATGCATGACCTTGGCATGGATGAATCTGCACTTACTGGTGAATCAGAAATATGTTGGAAAAAAGTCGAGATTACACCAGAGGAAAATAACGAATATTGGAAGAAAAATTATTGTTATGCTGGGACAACGGTTATAAGTGGAACAGCTATTGTTAAAGTTACAGCTATAGGGCTTAATACAGAATATGGTAAAATAGGTGTGGATGTTAATTCTGCTCCAGAGTACCCTACGCCTTTAGAAAAGCAAACCAGAAAATTAATTATAATAAGCTTGTATATAAGCATTTGTTTATTTGTAGTAGTATTTTTAGTAACATTTATTCATCAAAAAAATCTCATAGATGGAATACTTTCTGGTATTACTATTACTATGGCTATGATACCTGAAGAATTTCCTGTTGTTTTAACTGTTTTTCTTGCTATGGGGGCGTGGCGCCTTGCAAAAAGGAATTCATTAATAAGAAGAATTCCAGCGATAGAAACCCTTGGAGCTATATCTGTTTTATGCGTGGACAAGACTGGAACCTTGACGAAAAATCAGATGGAAGTCCGTGACACTTACGTTTTTAACGATCATGATGAGAGGGAACTAATAAATTATGCGGTTTTAGCCTGTGAAGAGGAATCATATGATCCCATGGAAAAAGCTATTAAAGAATATGGAGAAAAAAATGGATTGGATGTTAAAAGTATTTATTCAAAAAAACTAATACATGAATATCCTTTTAGTTCAGACTTAAAGATGATGGGACACGTGTGGGAAATTGACGGTAAACTTGTACTTACTGCTAAAGGTTCGCCAGAGTCTATACTTCCGTTATGTCATTTAGATGATAAAGAACTAATTGACATTAAGGACCGCCAATTTAAAATGGCATCAAATGGTTATAGAGTTATAGCTGTGGCAAAAAACGATAATATGAGCATCATACCCACGAACATTACTGAAACTAAGATGGATCTGATTGGATTAATAGGTTTAGCTGATCCTCCAAAGGAAGCTGTCCCTGATGCGATTGACATTTGTAATGAAGCCGGTATAAGGATTGTATTAATTACCGGAGATAATGGCGTTACTGCTCAAGCAATAGCAAAAGAAATTGGTATAAAAAACTATAATAATGTAATTACAGGACAAGAATTGGATAAAATATCGGAGGAAGATCTCAGGAATAGAGTTAAAAAAACCAATATTTTTGCTCGTGTAACTCCAAGGCATAAAATGCGTATAGTTAAAGCACTCAAGGAAAATGGCGAAGTAGTTGCGATGACAGGCGACGGCGTCAACGATGCCCCGGCGTTAAAATATGCCGATATTGGCATTGCTATGGGCAAGAGAGGAACAGGCGTTGCAAAAGATGCTGCGGACATGGTTTTACTTGACGATAATTTCACTACCATTGTTGACACTATAAGAGACGGCCGTAGGATTTATGATAACATAAAAAAAGCATTTGGGTATATAATAGCTATCCATATACCTATAGCATTGACAGCAGTATTAACCCCGCTTTTGCACTTGCCGCTACTTTTGCTTCCAGTACATGTGGTGTTGTTAGAGTTAATTATCGATCCGACTTGTTCAATAGTGTTTGAGCGTCAACCAGCAGAAGATAAAATAATGAAAAGAAGTCCAAGACACCAAAATGAGCCATTAATTTCAGTGAATTTAGGAGTTAAATCTATATTGCAAGGTGTTGCAATTTTTACTGCTACATTTATATCATATTTGTATATGAATAATAATGGCTTTTCCCAAAATATGGGACGTAGTTTTTACTTGACGGTAATAGTATTGGCAAATCTACTTTTGGTATATATAAACGGGTCGGAGACGGACAATATGTTTAAAGTAATGTTTAAGCAGAAAGACAAGGCAGTTTGGTATGTCAACATAGGGGTATTTTTAGGTTTGCTGGCAATTTTATATATACCTTCTTTGAATGATATTGTAAAGACCACTCCTTTAAATCTATTTAACTTTTTGAAGGCAGCTATTATTGCCTTTTTGTCAACGGCATGGTGGGAATTCGTTAAACTTTATAATAAGAATAAGCTTAGTTTAAAACAGATATAAAACAAACAGACTTTGCCTTTAGTTACATAATGGCAAAGTTTGTTTTTATAAAAACTCTTGCATTTTTAAAAGAATCGTAATATAATATAACTGTAAGCGGTTACAGTAAATTGAGAAAAGGGTGTCAAAATGGCGACAATAGACGATGTAGCAAAATTAGCAGGAGTTTCTATTGCAACTGTTTCGAGAGTTTTTAATAATAGTCCTTTAGTAAGTGAAAAAGCCAGACAAAAAGTTTTAAAAGCGGCAGAAGAGCTGGGATACAAACCCAGTATGCCAGCCAGAAGCCTGGCGATGAAGAAGACAAACACTATAGGGCTAATTGTGCCTGATATATCAAACCCTTACTATGCAGAAGTAGTAAGAGGTATTGAAGATGTCTGCAATATTTATAAATACAATATTACTTTGTGCAATGCAGACAATAAAAGAGAAAAAGAATTTCAATATATAGAAATGCTAAAAAATCGGTGGGTTGATGGAATAATATTTCACTGTGACTATTTTTCTGAAGAGCATTATAAAGTCTTTAAAAATGACAATATAAAGGTGGTACTTGCAGGAAGAACAACAAAGCTTGATGTGCCTTATGTAGGAATTGATAATTTTAAAGCGGCTTATGATGCAGTGAATTATTTGATATCATTAGGCCACAAGAGGATTGGAATTATTCATGGTCCTTTAGGCGATATGAAGGAAACCATAGATAGTGTGGATAGGTTAAGGGGATATAAGCAAGCTCTTATTGATAATGGCTTGCCAATTTATGAGGGTTTTATAAAGGAGGCAAACTTTAAATATAAAAGTGCTTATAATGCTGCAAAAGAGATGTTAAAAGAAAAAATAAAGCCTACTGCTATATTTGCAATAAGCGATATTATGGCAATGGGGGTAATAAATGCAGTGTTTGATAGTGGACTTTCATGTCCTGAAGATATTTCTGTGATGGGCTTTGATAATATTGACTTGTCAGAAGCAACAAGACCTTCTCTCACTACTGTATCACAGCCTATGTATGAAATAGGGGCTGTTGCAGCTAGAATGCTTATAAAAATGTTAAATGGGGAAAATATTGATGAGTATCAGACAATTTTAGAGCACAAAATTGTGGTAAGAAATTCTTGTATATCTCGAAAAGATTAAATTTTGTTTTATTTTTTAAATTGTAAGCGCTTACAGTTTTAAAGCATGAAAAGCGCAGTGAAGATTTTAAGCTTACGAAAGGAGAATATGGCATGTCTTATGTAAACTTCGTAAAGAAATACAAACTTGAAATTGCCATGGTTTTACCATTACTATTATATATTTTGGGTTTTACTGTATACCCTATCATTCAAACTATTACTTTAAGTTTTCAAGACCAGTATACTAAAGCATTTACATTGGCAAATTATAAAGAGATTATAGGAAAAACAGAATTTAAAAATGCTTTTTTCAATACCATAGCTCTTACATTTATAAGCCTCACTTTGGAAATGACTGCAGGCCTCGTCATTGCGCTTATTTTAAAAAGGAATTTTAGAGGAAAAGGCCTTTTGAGGTCTTTGATGTTGGTGCCAATGGGAGTACCTACTCTTGTGTCAGGTGTTGCGATGACCTATATTTTTGGGTTGTATGGTTATTTTAATGCGCTTTTGCAAAAACTACACATTATTGAAATGCCTATAGATTGGGCAAGTGGTGGTTTTAAGACATTACTTATGGTTTCTGTAGCGGATATGTGGAAAGTTACTCCGATGGTCATACTTTTGCTTTTGGCTGGTCTTGAAAGTATACCAGATGAAGTTTATGAAGCTTCTAACATTGATGGGGCAACTACATGGCAGACTTCTAGGTATGTGACATTGCCACTTCTAAAGCCCTCTATAACGATGGCCTTGATTTTAAGGGCGATAGACGCTTTTAGAATATTTGAACTTGTACTTGTTCTTGCAGGCCGTGCTACTCCTGTTATTTCTACCTTTGCGTATGATGAGTATAATAATTATGCAAATGCCTATACATCTGCGGCAGCATCTACAATATTGCTCCTAATAATAGCAGTATTTATAGTGAGCTACTTAAAAATAGCTGGTACTAAGGAGGAAAGATGATGAGAAAAATAGATATTAGCGAAAAGATTTCAAATACAGCTTATATTCCAATAGCTATAATAGCGGCAATATTGATGGTTATACCAGTATATATACTTTTTATGACTTCCTTTGCAGTGCCAAGTGATATATTGAAGCCTCATCCAGATTTTTTCATCACTCGTTTTACTTTGGACCATTGGAAAAACGTATTTACTTCAGGGAATATATGGCCTCCTTTTAAAAAGAGTTTTGTAGTGGCAACAATGACTACTATCATTGCAATTATAATAGCTGCTCCAGCGGCTTATGTTATAGCGAGGATGCCATCGAAAATAAAATATGCAGTAGTATTATCACTGTTTTTTACAAGAATGTTTCCTGATGTAGGTATTGCTCTTCCGATAGCGGTACAATTCATAAAATTAAATTTGATGGATACTTATTTAGGATTAGTTATGGCACACCTCATTGTAAATTTACCTTTTGCAGCATGGATATTGGTTGGAACTTTTGAGACAATACCAAAGGACTTAGAGGAAGCTGCACTGGTAGATGGAACAAGTAAATTGACGGCATTGATGAGGATTATAATGCCGATTGCACTTCCTGGTATAGCTGTTACTGCTATATTTGTGTGGCTAAATTCATGGAATGAATTTACTTATGCTCTTTACTTGACTATTTCAGATAGGACTTTACCTCTTCAAACCTACTATTACGTCCAAAGAGGAGGAATTTTTGATTCTGCCACATATGCGGCAGTACTCACTATTCCAGTAATGCTTGTGACATTCTTCTTGCAAAAATACATGAAAAGTGGATATCTTGCAGGGGCTGTAAAAGGTTAGTATATACGTATCCGAGTTTTTCGGATACTGTATATATAAAAATTAAATTTTAAGGAGGTTTTATTAAGCTATGAAGAAGTTTTACACTAAGTTAATAGCAGTTTTAATCATTATCTCGCTTCTAGGTACTGTTATTGCAGGCTGTGGCAGCAAGACCCAATCAGAAGCGAGGAAAAAAGTTTTGAAAGTTTCAATGGGACTTGGAGAAGCAGAATGGAAAGTGATGAAAGAAGATATTTTCCCACCATTTGAGCAAAAGTATGGTGTAAAAATTGAACCTCTTCAAATCGAAGCAGGAGACCTTATTAAAAAATTAGATGCTATGCACAAAGCAAATGCGATGGATATAGACATTATCACACAAGATAACATGCAACTTGCTCCACTTGTTGCAAAAGGGCTTGTGGAAGATTTGTCTCAGTATAGAGACATGATACCAAAGGAAGTAATACCAAGTCTTGTGCCAGTAGGAGAGTTTGATGGAAAGTTGTACTTTATGCCGTATAGACCAAATGTAGAAATAGCTTTCTACAACGAAGATAAATTCAACGAATACGGTTTAAAACTACCTACAAATTGGGATGAGCTTTTACAGGTTGCAAAGACTTTTAAAGAAAAAGAGGGCATAGGTAGAGTCATAATTAAAGAAAATTTAGGGCCTGACAGCACAGTCCACATGTTTGACCTTATAAGGTCTGCTGGTGGTGACCCAACAGTATTGAATGATGAGGGTTCAATAAAAGCATTTACTTTCTTGAAAGAAATACAGCCATATCTCTCTCCTGACTCAAAGAAAGCTGACTGGAATACACCTGTAGAATATCTTGCAAAAGAGAGCGTATATTTGGTTCAAAATTGGCCGTACACTGCAAACGTTCTTGTAGAGCAGTATGGAAAAAAGAACATTTTGGCATATCACGGATGGACAGGTCCGGTTAAAGAGTCCCACGTTTTGGGAGGAGAAGTTATAGGAATACCAACTGGTGCACCTAATAAAGAGATGGCTATAAAGTTTATGGAATACCTTATGAGTAAAGAAGTTCAAGAGAAACTTGTCACTAAATTAGGATGGCCATCCATGAGAAGTGACGCTTATGGGAAGGTTGCAGAGTGGCAAAAACCATATTTTGAAGCTATAAATGAAGCGTTAAAACATGCAGAACCAAGGCCAAACCTTGTATACTGGGCTGATGTGGACAAAGCTATAAATGGAGCATTGAGAGAAATAATATTTGAAGGCAAAGATATCAAGACAACTCTTGACAAATATCACAACATGATAGAAGAAGCTAAGAAAGCTGCAGAAAGCAAGTAAATGTTTTAAATTGTTTTAGTCGGAAACGACTTTGTTTCCGACTAAAATTTTGAATAAAGTAAGAGTGGAGGATGGATATGGCCAACAAAACGAAGAAACCAATTTACCCTTTTGAAGATTGGGTTATAAGAGAGACGCAGTTTAGTATAGATACTAACTATAGAAATGAAACTATTTTTACTTTAGCAAATGGATATATTGGAATGAGAGGAACTTTTGAGGAAAGATATTCAGGGCCTAAAAATACTTCTTTTAATGGGACGTATATCAATGGGTTTTATGAAATACACGATATAGTTTACCCTGAAGGGGGATATGGTTTTGCAAAAATAGGGCAGACGATGCTAAATGTTGCTGATAGCAAAATAATAAAATTATATGTAGATGGGGAAGAGTTTGATTTGTTACAAGGGAAAATCCTCTTTTATGAGAGAGTACTTGACATGAAGAAAGGTTTTGTAGAAAGAAAAGTAAAATGGGAATCCCCTACAGGAAAAATTTTAGAGGTAAAAATAAAGAGAATTGTATCATTAAATAGACAACATTTAGCGGCGATTTCTTTTACTATGCAACCTGTAAATTTTACCGGAAAAATTAGATTTGTTTCCGCTATTGACGGAAATGTTTCAAATATAAATGATAGTGAAGATGTAAGAGTAGGGTCAAATTTAAAAGGAAAGGTTTTAAAGACTATAGATAAAAGTGTAGAGGGTTTAAAAGGGTGGATTGTTCAAAAGACACAAAAGAGCAATTTCTCCTATGCTTGCGCGATAGACAATGTATTAGTGGCAGATAGCAAATATGAAGTCTCAAATAGTTTAGAAGAAGATGGAGTAAAAGTAATTGTAGATCTAGAGGCTGAAAAAGGCACCTCATACACTTTGAATAAATTTATTTCCTATTACACTTCAAAGGATTTTGATGAAAATAAATTGGTTGCTCTTGCTTTAGAAGAAATAGAAAAAGCCAAAAATGACGGCTTTGAAACGATAGAAAAAGAGCAGGAAGAATTTTTGAATTCTTTTTGGAAAGATGCTGATGTAATCATAGAAGGAGATAAAGCTCTGCAGCAAGGCATACGCTTTAATGAATTTCATCTACTTCAATCTGTCGGAAGAGATGGAAAGACAAATATTGCAGCAAAAGGGCTGACTGGAGAAGGTTATGAAGGCCATTATTTTTGGGATTCTGATATCTATATAATGCCTTTCTTTCTTTATACAAAGCCTGAAATTGCAAAAGCTTTGGTAATGTACAGGTATAATCTTTTGGATGCAGCAAGATCCAGGGCAAAGGAATTAGGTCACAAAGGAGCTTTGTATCCTTGGAGAACGATAGATGGTCCTGAATGTTCTGCTTACTTTCCAGCTGGTACGGCACAGTATCACATAAATGCTGATATAGTTTATGCTTTGAAAAGATATGTAGAAGCGACGAATGACGTGGATTTTCTTTATGACTACGGTTGTGAAATATTATTTGAAACTGCAAGATTTTGGGAAGATTTAGGAGCGTATATTCCTCTTAAGGGCAATAAATTCTGCATAAACTGTGTCACTGGTCCGGATGAGTATACGGCATTAGTTGACAATAACGCTTATACCAATTATATGGCGAAAATGAATTTGGAATATGCCTATGACATTGCAAACAAAATGAAAAAAGAAGTGCCTCAAAAATATCAAAAAGTCGCTTCTAAACTAAATCTAAAGGATGAAGAAATTGTTGCGTGGAAAAAAGCTGCTGACAATATGTACCTTCCTTATTCAAAAGAACTTGATATTATACCACAGGATGACAGCTTTTTGTATAAAGAAAGGATAACAGTGGATGAAATACCTGAGGACCAATTTCCACTTTTGTTGCACTGGCATTACCTAAATATTTACAGATATCAAATATGTAAACAGCCTGATGTGTTGCTTTTGATGTTTTTACAGAGAGAAAAATTTACTAAAGATGAACTTAAAAAGAATTACGATTATTATGAACCTATTACCACTCACGACTCCTCCTTGTCGCCAGCTATATTTAGCATACTAGCCAATGAAATAGGATATACTGACAAGGCTTATAAATACTTTATGATGACTGCAAGAATGGATTTGGATGACTACAATGACAATGTTAAGGACGGAATTCACGCTGCTTCTATGGCAGGGACATGGAGCGCAGTTGTGAATGGTTTTGGTGGAATGAGGGTTTATACAAATGAACTGCATTTTGAGCCGAGATTGCCAAAAGAATGGAATTTGCTCTCTTTTAATGTGAGATACAAAGGGAGAAAAATAAATGTCAAATTAACCAAAGAAAATGTTGTGTTTGCATTATTAGAAGGAGAGCCTATAGAAATCTACTACTTTGACAAAAAAATTTTACTTGAAAAAGGAGAAAATAAAGTAGAAAGTCTCAAAAATTAAAGAAGTATGGAGCCATTGGCACCATACTTCTTTAATTTTTTTATATGTCGTTACTTGAAAGGGTGAGTGACCCGCCTCCTACACTTAAATCAAAGTAATAATTTCCACTGCCTCGGAAGGAATATACTTTGATATAATAGGTTCCCGTTTGTGTTGGAATGTATGTTATTGTCTCCTGCCTTTGTGTTCCAGTTGAACTTTTGACAAGAGTACCAGTTGGGTCATAGAGGTATATATCGAAATCAGGGTTATAGTTTGCCCAATCAGGTATTATGAAAGTTATTGCAATAGGATATGATGTGTCTGTCACATTAAATGTCCAAATGTCACTGTAACGAGACCCAGGAAGTGACTCTTTAGCATAATAGTGGTTTGGCACAGATATATTAGTTCCTGTGAAATTTCCAGCTGTTTTAATTGCTTCATATGCATCCAATCTTCCTACACCATAGTCAATGTTTTTGCTTGGAGGACCCCAACTTTTTGCAGTAGTCATTATTATATTTTTTGCATCAAGTGGTGCAAGGTTTATATTTGCACTGAGCATAAGGGCTACTGTACCTGCTACAAAAGGTGTAGCCATGCTTGTACCACTGTATGTCACATAACCATTTATAGAATTTGCTTTTGCGGCAGTTATATTATATCCGGGTGCTGCAATGTCAGGTTTTATCCTTCCGTCAGCTGTGGGACCACGGCTGGAGAAGCTTGCAAGGTTAAAGCCAAGTTCCCCTACATCCGCCATTGCTGCAACGGTTATGGCTTTTTCTGCTGCACCAGGTGATCCTATGGTGTATCTCGCAGGACCTGAATTTCCAGCTGCAACTACTACTACAATTCCGCTATCTACGGCTCCGTTTACTGCCAGTGAGGTAGAGTCAGTTCCATCAGAACTTGTGGAAGTTCCGAGGCTTAAATTTATAACTTTGATTCCGTATACGTCTTTGTTTTGAACAGCCCAGTCAATTCCTGCGGTTACAGTGCTCATACTTCCGCTTCCGTTTGAATCTAATACTTTTATCCCTACTAAAGCAGCACCAGGAGCAACACCTTTATAAAGGTTGTTCCCTGTCCCAGTACCTGCCGCAATACTTGCTACATGAGTTCCGTGTCCATTATCATCGTAGGGGGTAGATTTGCCGTTTACAAAATCTTGCCATTCTATTACTTTGCCACCAGCGAGGTCAACATGGGAGCCATCAATACCGGTATCAATAACTGCTATTACTATATCATTCTTGGAATAAGAAGAAGCATTACCGTCTCTATCACCAGTTACACCAAAATCACTTCTCGCTTTTGTAACCCCAAACCATTTTGTTGCAGTGTCTAATGTGGCATATACAGGCTCGTCATACTCAATTTGCTTTACTATATCCAATTTTGACAAAGCGTTTATTTGTCCTTTAGTTAAGGTAGCAGCAATTCCTGGAATAATTTTGTATTTATGCTTTATATTAAACTTTCCAATGGATTTAGAAATATTTAATAGTTCGTTATCAGCTATGTTTTTGTTGAAAATTATTATAACTGGAAATTTTTCACTGTCTGGCTTACCAGCAATTTTTGCTTCTAAGTTGTCAAAAAGTTTATTTTTATTAGAGTCTTGCATCAAAACTTTTTGAATTTGAGGCAAGTAATTTTTTGTTGATGAGTTAATAGGAAAGTTTGTTAGGTTGGGCTGGGCTTGGACTAATACTCCACTTAGCGACATTAAAGCTACAATTAACACAAAGGCCAGTAAAGCTTTTAATGTTTGTCGGCTCTTCATTTTTTCTTACCTCCTTAAAAATTTAATATTTTTTAAAATTTAAGTCAGCCCTTCTAGTCGCTAAGTGAAACTGTTTCTTTCTTCTATTCATCATCTCCTTTCTGTAAGATTTATTTTCTATAATAAAACTCAAGCAATTTTTATGCCAATTTACTGTATATAGACAAAATTAATAAAAGTTTTTAATGTGTATAATTTTTTATACACATTTTTGATACACAAAATAATGCATAAAACACATACATTTAGAAATTAGTATAAATTTAACGAATTATGTAGAAAAAATCTTTTTTAAAAATAGAAGGAAAATTCATATTTATGTCGAAATAGTAATATAGGAAAATTAAATAAATTTTTGTTGAAAAAGGCAAACTCGTCGAAAGGCGGGGACGCAAAGCCACGGGTCTAAAGCGATAGTTTTGCTATGATAGCCGGGCTGCCAACATTTATATATAATCTCCTGCCTTTTGACAGGAGGTTTATTAATTGAGGAAGTGATGTTTTATATGACTAATAAAGAAAAAATTTACAATTTCATTATAGAAAAGAGTAAGGAATTTAATCTTCAGGATTTTTTGATAAATAGAAAAGGTGGGGTCACTACAGAAGAAATAGCGCAATTGCTAAAAATAGCTCGACCCAATGTGTCTTTTATTTTAAATCATCTTGTAAGAGAAGGGAAAATAGTTAAAATTATTTCAAAACCTGTGTATTATATTGAAAAAAATAGATTAGCTCATTTTTTAGGGAATAAGGTTAAGGAAGAGATACTTCTAAAAGATTTAATTGATTTTTTAGATTTGGGAAAAGAAAAAGAATGTGCTTTTGAAAATATAATAGGACATGATGGCAGCCTCAAAGGGCAAATAGAACAGGCCAAAGCGGCTGTATTGTATCCTCCTTATGGACTTCATACTCTTATCATAGGACCGCCGGGCTCTGGTAAATCTTTTTTCGCAGAGATGATGCACAAATTTAGTCTTCAAAATGGTAGGGTAGGACCTCTTGAAGTGTTAAACTGTGCGGATTACTATAACAATCCTCAACTTCTTATGTCTTATTTGTTTGGACATGTTAAAGGAGCCTATACTGGAGCTGATGTAGATAAGATAGGTTTAATAGAGAAAGCTGATAAAGGGATATTATTCCTTGATGAGGTTCACAGATTACCTCCTGAAGGTCAAGAGATGTTATTTTACCTTATGGACAAGGGAGTATATCGAAAATTGGGGGATACTGTGGAAAGAAATGCTAACTTAATGATTGTAGCAGCTACTACAGAGAGACCTGATTCATTTCTTTTAAAGACTTTTATGAGACGAATACCAGTTATCATTCAATTGCCATCTTTTGAGGAAAGGCCTCTAAACGAGAAAATTGAGATAATTGTTTACCTTTTTAGAGAAGAAGCCAAACGGCTCAACTTAAATATTATTGTACATCCAGAAGTAATTTCTTTGCTTTTGTCTTTGCAATATGAAGGAAATATTGGGGAATTGAAATCCCTCCTTCAATTAATTTGCTCTAAAGCTTTTTTAATTAATTACGGAACAAAGAGGAATTTTTTAAAAGTTGATCTTACTTTGTTACCCCAGGCTTATTTGAAAGTAGGGCGGAATGATAGAGCAACTTTTGATAAATTTTTAATCATTTCTCCTGAAAAAGAAAAGAAAATAGATAGATATGATTTTTATGAATTTATCGCTATGAAATATCATGAATTAAAAGAAAAGGAAATTGAGGGAATATTATTTGAAAAGGGAATAATCGATTGTATTAATAACTTTTTAGAAAGCATTTTGGAGGGATAATTTTAGAAAAAATGGGAATCTTCTATAGATTAGTATATCTAAGAATATATCACTATAATATATCATTCTAGAGATATTTTTAATAAATGGAGGATTATCGGGAAATACGAAGGATGACAATATTGATAGAAGAGTTTATAATTGTAATCGAATTAACTCCTGCTATTGCGGTTAACGGAATAGAAAGGAGGAAACTTATGATGAAGAATAAAATTTTGAAAATTGCTGTAGTATATTTAATAATTTTTATAATGATATTTGGAGGAATTACTTCGGCATACGCTTACGACAAAATCCACGTTGTTTCTAAAGGTGAATCTTTGTATTTAATAGCGAAATGGTATGGTAGTGATGTAAATAGCATAAAACAGGCAAATGGGAAATGGAGCGATTTGATATATCCTGGTGAAAAATTGGTTGTGCCAGTAAATGAAAATAGTGATTATTACAATTATCTTGTTGACAGATATTTAATCGCAAAAATGATTTATGCTGAAGCTCGTGGAGAAAGCTTTGAGGGTCAGGTCGCTGTAGGGGCGGTAATTTTGAATAGAGTAAAAAGCGGTATTTTCCCAAATACTGTAGCAGGAGTTATATATCAGCCAGATGCTTTTGAACCTGTAACGAATGGTGAATTTTTCAATCATGAACCTGACCTTACAGCTTTTAAAGCAGCAGATGCAGCTTTAGCTGGATGGGACCCAACAGGAGGAGCACTATACTTTTTCAATCCAGCTACTTCAACTTCTTGGTGGATATGGACAAGGACAATTACAAATGTGATAGGACACCACTGGTTCGGAATATAGGAAGGCAGAAGCCTTCCTATATTGCATATATTTTACATTATAAAATTTTACTTTTGTAAAAGAATAAGAATAGCATTAAAAATAGGAGCTGATTATATGGTACATATATTTGTAGGAGGAAGTTCAGAAAAAAGTTCTATTATAAAATTTTTATCCTACTGTGTACATTCTAAAGAAATAGTGATAGAAGAGTTAAAGAATTATAAAGAGAGAGCAGATATTTTAATTATCTCTGATATTCTATGTGATGAGGATTTTCACAAGTTAAAAAATTATATTTATAATTTTTCGAGCGGTATTATAATAACAAATGCAGATGATGAGCTATCAAATAAACTCTTTGCACAGGGAATAAATTCTACCCTTATAACATGCGGTTTAAATCCAAAATCTTCCATTACTGCTTCTTCAATATCTTATGAAGATGAAGGTTATGGATTCAATTATTGCGTACAAAGGTCTTTTTTTAATTTAAAAGGCAGATTGATAGAGCCATTGGAAATACCTGTTGAAATAAAAGTTCCTGGACAGTATAATATATATAACTCATTATTTGTAATAACTGTATTATTAATTTTAGGGTATGAAATTAAAGATATACAAAATGTGGTTAAAACCTTTGAGAATAGTGGGCGGTGATAAATTTTTTAAAGATAATTTTAACGATTACTTTTGCCACCTGTCATAAATGCTTTCTAATTTTAATATATATTTTTAGAAGGACACATAAGGGGAAGGGGAGAGTGAACACATGGCAGGCAACTTTTTGGAGAACAATGTAGTTGTAGTGGTAGGGAAAATTTTTACTGATTTAGAGTACAGTCATGAACTATATGGAGAAGAATTTTTTAATTTTATTTTGGAAGTTCCAAGATTGAGTGAAACGAAAGATTATCTTCCTGTTACTATTTCTAACCGTTTATTTGAAGGTATGAATTTACAGGTAGGTACCAGGGTAAAGATTGAAGGGCAATTGAGGTCATACAATAGAAAATCTCCAGAAGAAGGGAAAAATAAGTTGATTTTGACCATATTTACTCGAGACATAAGGGTATTGTCGGAAGATGAAGTAGTAAAAAATCCGAATGAAATTTTTTTGGATGGCTTTATTTGTAAAAAACCAGTTTATAGAACTACTCCCTTTGGGAGAGAGATAACTGATTTATTAATTGCGGTAAATAGGCCTTATAACAAATCTGATTACATACCTGTCATAGCGTGGGGAAGAAATGCAAGGTTTTCTGAAAAGTTAGAAATAGGAGATCGTATACGTTTATGGGGAAGAGTGCAGAGTAGGGAATACCAAAAAAAACTGGGCGATGAAGTGGTTACAAAGGTCGCTTATGAGGTTTCTATTACGAGGATGGAAGTGGTTGAAAAAGAATTACAAAAGAGTTAGAATGGAAATAACAGAGGACACAAGGGGGAATGAGTTTTGGAGAGAGGACTTATACAAGTTTATACTGGAGATGGCAAAGGAAAGACGACGGCTTCTATTGGACTTGGCATAAGAGCGGTGGGAAGAGGCTTTAAAGTTTATATGGTACAATTTCTGAAAGGCACGGATACAGGGGAGTTGCATACACTTAAGAATATTGAAAATTTCAAGGTTTTTAGGTTTCAATCAACAGAAAAGTTTTTTTGGAGTTTAAATGAAGAGGAAAAGAAGATTCTTGCTGAGGATATGAAAAAAGCCTATGAATTTGTTGTAGATGTCCTTCAAAACAAAAAGTGCGATATTTTAATTTTAGATGAGATAATGGCGGCAATACATAGTAAAATGTACACAGTGGAAGATGTGTTAAAGTTAATAGATATGAAACCGACGGAGATGGAATTGGTTTTGACAGGAAGGAGTGCTCCTCAGGAGATAATTGAAAAAGCGGATTTGGTTACAGAGATGAAAGCGATTAAGCATCCTTTTGAAAAAGGAATACCAGCGAGATACGGAATAGAATACTAAAACACCCGAAAAATCGGGTGTTTTATTTAACCTCTTAAGTCTTCCATGAGTTTTGTTTTTTCACGGGTTTTGTCATCTACTATTTTTACAATCTTTGCTGGAACTCCTGCAACTACTGTGTTAGGTGGTACATCTTCTGTCACAACTGATCCTGCTGCTACAACAGCTCCATGACCTACTCTTACTCCTTCTAATATAACTGCGTTTGCCCCGACAAGTACGTTATCTTCAAGCACAACTGGTACACTGCTGGGGGGTTCTAATACCCCGGCTATAACAGCTCCAGCTCCTACATGGACGTTTTTGCCTATAATTCCTCTGGCGCCTATTACTGCGTTCATGTCTATCATAGAATTTTCACCAATTTCTGCACCTATATTTATCACTGCCCCCATCATTATCACAGCGTTTTTGCCTATTTTGACTTTATCTCTAATTATTGCACCGGGTTCTATTCTCGCGTCAAGATGCTTAATATCCAGTAAAGGAATTGCAGAGTTTCTGCGATCATACTCTAAGCGATAATGTTTTATTTTATCTTTGTTTGCTTCAATCAATTTTTCCACGACATCTAGTTCTCCAAAAATGACTTTAAAGTTATCACAGCCATATACTTCTAATTCTTCGGTTTCTTCAATCTCTATATTCCCTTGTATGTAAGCTCTAACGGGCGTTGACTTTTTTGCCTCTTTAATGTATCTTGCAATTTCATAAGGGTTTGTCAAGTTATCATTTGTGCTCAAAATTATCATCCTTTCTTCACAAGGTCTTCCATTGTATATAAGCCAGGTTTTTGATTTATTATGAATTTTGCAGCTTGTAGGGCGCCATAGCCAAAAATTTCACGGGATTGGGCAGAGTGACTTATGGTGATTACTTCATCGTGACCAGCAAAAATTACTTGGTGTTCACCCACAATTGTGCCGCCCCTTACTGCATGTATCCCTAATTCATTCGGTTTTCTCTGTTCAGTTTTAGTATGGCGTCCATACACGTATTCCTTTTTGTCATTTAGTACTTGGTTTATGCTATCTGCAATCATTAACGCAGTACCACTTGGAGCGTCTTTTTTCATGTTATGATGTTTTTCTATTATTTCAATATCAAAATCTTGTTGCAATATTTTTGCAGCTTCTTTTACAAGGTTTATAAGTATATTTACTCCAAGGGACATATTTGCAGATTTGAAAATTGGTATTTCTTTTGATGCATCTTTTATGACATTTAATTCTTCTTCACTGAGTCCTGTTGTGGCAATGACTACAGGAAGTTTCTTTTGTAAGGCGGCTTTAACCATATCAGGTACAGCTTCATGGTATGAAAAGTCAATTACTACATCCGCTTCTTCTTTTACATCTTTTAAATCGCTGTAAACAGGAAAGTCAAGAGGAGAGATGTTTTTATCTACTCCTGCCACTATTTTAAAATCGGGACTTTCTGCTGCTAACTTTGCTACGACTTTTCCCATTTTTCCGTTACAGCCGTGAATTATTATTCTAATCATTAATTTGCCTCCTTCAATAAACCGTATTTTGAAAGAACAGATTTCAGATATTCTAAGTTTTTATCGCTCATTTCAACAAGTGGGAGGCGTAGGGGTCCTACGTTGAATCCCATTAAGTTCATAGCAGTTTTTACAGGAATAGGGTTTGTTTCTATAAAGAGGGCTTTATTTAGAGGATTAAGTTCTAACTGCATGTCTCTTGCCTTTTCAATATCTCCATTTAAATAAGCGGTTGTCATTTCATGTATTTTTGCCGGGATTATATTTGCCGTGACGGATATTACCCCAAGGCCACCTAAAGACATTATTGGTATTACTTGGTCGTCATTTCCTGAGTATATTTCAAAGGATTTACCCATGATGCGGGCAATTTCGGCTACCTGTACGATGTCACCACTGGCTTCTTTTACACCTACTACATTATCTACGTGTTTGCTCAATTCGAGATAAGTTTCTGGCAACATATTGAGAGATGTCCTGCTGGGGACATTATAAATAATAATAGGTATGTCTACGTGTCTTGCTATTTCAGTAAAATGAGCCACTAATCCCTTTTGTGTTGTTTTGTTGTAATAGGGTGTTATAACTAAAAGAGCATCAGCACCTGCAGATTGAGCATATTCACTCATTTCAACAGCATGGGCTGTGTTGTTAGAACCGGTTCCTGCAATTACTGGTATTCTTCCAGCCACTTTTTCGACTGTAAATTTAATTGCTTGCTGTTGTTCTTCTTGTGTCATTGTAGAGGCTTCACCAGTGGTACCACATATGATGATAGCATCAGTTCCTTCTTTGATATGCCATTCAATAAGCTCGCCAAGTTTTTCAAAATTTACGCCCTCTTCGTTAAATGGAGTAACAATAGCGACACCTGACCCTTTAAAAACAGGCATAATTATTCTCCTTTCACATATTTTTAATTAAAAGTTCTGCTATTTGAACGGCATTTGTTGCCGCTCCTTTTCTTATGTTGTCGGCTACAATCCACATGTTAAGACCGCTGTAAACTGTCTCATCTCTTCTTATTCTACCTACAAAAACTTCATCTTTTCCTGTAGCATAAGTTGCAAGAGGATAAATATTATTTTGAGGATCGTCTTGTACAACAACTCCCGGGGCATGTTTTAAGACTTCTATTAGTTCTTCCATTTCATAAGGCCTTGCAAATTCTACATTGACAGATTCGCTGTGAGAGTTTGCAACAGGGACTCTTACTGTTGTTGGAGATACCTTTATTGAACTATCTCCC
>Ga0208154_10113_pt1 | contig 18841 bp, 18 predicted proteins | sample Wag4S2014_11_5_FD_187354 | JGI IMG/M metagenome (GOLD analysis project Ga0208154, IMG submission 187354) | Deep subsurface shale carbon reservoir microbial communities from Ohio, USA - Utica-2 Time Series 2014_11_5 (SPAdes) (version 2) ...
AATAAGCACATTTTTGGATTAAATCTCTATGAAGTAGGATTGGGAGAAAAAATAGAGAACTACTTTAAAGAACTAATTGCTGGCCCTGGAGCAGTAAGGAAGACACTAAGAAAATATCTAGAATGTGAGGCGGATAAGTAAGATGAAAAACTTTATGGATGAAAACTTTTTACTCACAAATGATACAGCAGTAACGCTGTATCACCAATATGCCAGAAACATGCCAATTTATGACTTTCATTGCCATTTAAGTCCAAAAGAAATATATGAAAACAAAAGATTTAAAAACATCACTGAAATATGGCTATATGGTGACCACTACAAGTGGAGACTTATGAGAGCTAATGGAATAGATGAAAAATATATTACAGGAAATGCTGATGATTACGATAAATTTATGGCATATGCCAAAACAATACCCATGGCAATAGGGAATCCAGTTTACCATTGGACTCATTTAGAATTACAAAGATATTTTGGAATATATGACCTTTTAAATGAAAAAACAGCGAAATCCATTTGGGAAAGAGCGAATGAAGTTATAAATCATGATGACTTTAACGTAAGGAACATAATAAAAAAATCAAATGTCAAAATCATAATAACAACAGATGACCCGACGGACTCATTAGAATACCATATTAAGCTAAAAGAACAAAACGAATTTGATGTAAAAGTTTTACCTGCATTTCGTCCAGATAAAGGTTTAGGAATTGAAAAAGAAGATTTTATTCCATGGCTAAAAAAATTAGAAGAAGTCACAGGAAAAGAAATAAATAATTACGATGACTTTTTACAAGCCCTTGAAAAGAGGATAGAATTTTTTCACACAGTAGGATGCAGAATCTCAGACCATGCTTTAGATTACGTATTTTATCAAAAATCATCAAAACAAGAAGTAGAGAAAATATTCAAAAAAGCATTAATGAGACAGCATTTAACAAAAGAAGAAATAGATAGTTTCAAGACATACACCTTAATATTTTTAGGCAAAAAATATGCTGAATTAAAATGGGTGATGCAATTACACATTGGAGCAATGAGGAACAACAATACAAAAATGTATAAAATACTTGGACCAGACACAGGGTATGACTCAATAAGCGATTTTACAATTGCATATCCTCTGGCAAAACTTTTAGACGCTCTTGAAGTAGAGGATTCTTTGCCAAAAACTATTTTATACACATTAAACCCTGCAGCAAACTATGTAATAGCGACAATGATAGGAAACTTTCAAGGCGGGAAAATAGCAGGGAAAATGCAATTTGGTGCTGCATGGTGGTTTAATGACAACAAGGATGGCATGATAGAGCAGATGAAAGCACTTGCAAACACAGGTTTATTAAGCCGGTTTATTGGGATGGTGACAGACTCAAGAAGCTTTTTATCCTACACGCGGCATGAATATTTTAGACGAATTCTTTGCAATTTGCTTGGTGAATGGGTAGAAAATGGAGAAGTTCCAAATGATATAGAACTATTAGGAAAGATAGTTCAGGATATTTCATTTAATAATGCGAAGGAGTATGTGGGTACTTAAGGTTAGGGATGTGCAAAATTAATAAAATAAATACGACCAAAAACCAGAATATGTATGACATACAATATACAGTAATTAAAACTAGTAATCGAACATAAAGAAAGTGGTAAGGGAAAAGAAAAGACAAAAAGAGGAGTTAAAAAAGGGCATAAATATCCTGTAGAAGTCAAATGTTAAAAAGTGGCATGAACTAAATTCAGTGAAAATTAAGCCGATTTCATCAGAACACTAAGAGATTTAAACTCATCAAATTTACCCAATTTAATAGCTACAATAGCAACAGTAAGCAAAGTAATATGGCCAAAAGTATTAAGGTTGCTCACAGAATTAATATTTCTAACATAAGCTTTTTCAAAATCCAGAGCTTTAAATCGAGAATTATATATTTTTGATTCTACTCTTAGTCTATAGACAGCTTTAAAATATAGGGAGTCTCTATTAATAGAGGATCTATAATCAGAAGATATAACAGCATACTTAATACAGCCTCTATGCTTTTTGCCATTAAAATATTTAGGATGCTGAATAGAGCAAGTAGAATCATCTTTAAAATTGCAGAACTTGCAAACAAATTTTTGCTTAATAAAACCATCAAAATACTGCTTGCCGTCTTTGAGCATTTTAATACCTGCTTCACAAAACGATATAACCATCATCACGTCATCAGTCAGAGGGGGATTTTTAGGATTACGCCAGTTTCGAGGAATAAAACAATGACCATGGAGAATATCTCTAACATAAATTATAAAGTTTCTTAACATCATAACCCTTATCAGCAATAAATCAGTACCAGTCAGTTTAAACCAATTATTAGTATCAGCAAGTAAAGACAAAGCAACTTCAAAATCATGGACATCAGCGGGAGTAATAATTTCAGCGATAGATATAAAGAGATAGCATCAACAATAATATGATTTTTATAGCCCCAACAAAGCTTATAGCGTTTATTAGAAGAATCATTAGAAGCAGAATAAACGCCTAATTTACAATCCTTTTAGTTTTATACCAGGCCTTAAACTGATGGTGGAAAGATTCTACAAATTATTAGAGATATCATTCTTAAAGCTTTCAACTCTAATATGTTTAACACTGTCACCAAATAAAGACTTAACAGGTACTTTATAAGCACTGTAGCGATCACTCACAATAGCAGAAGGAGTTCCTAAATTTCTAACCGAATTAAGCAAAGCAAAAGCTTGCCTAGAGTCTCTATAAGGAGTGAGGTGAAAACCCAGAATAAAACGAGTTTCAGAATCTATAACAAACCAGACATAATATTTTTCACCAGCGATTTTAACTACAGTTTCATCTACATGCCATTTATCAGAATTAAAATTCAACATAGGAATAAGTTCTAGAGAAATATTGTGAAACAAAGTAGCAAACTTTCTACACCAATTACTGGTAGTAGTATGAGAGACCTCAACATTAAAAGCAGTTTTTAAAATTAAAGCAATATTTCTAAATGAATTTTTACCAAGAAAGAACATAGACAAAGCAGAGAGAATGATATGTACAGGATAGCGCATGCGTTTAAAGTTAGTTTTGCCAACGAGCTTAGACATAGAAGTAGAGAGGATAGCAGTAGGTTTTGGGACAAAAAACGAATGATTACACTTTTTATCGCAACAACGGTAATTAGAGTAATACTCATAGTCATGATAAAGGAAAGAAGCTTTACCACAAACAGGGCAGCGAGGATATTTAGCAGTTTTTTTAGAAGAAGGTTTATCAGGAGCAAATTGATGGTGGCATTTACGGCAAAGATACTTTCGAGAACCATCTTTAGTTTTGCTATATTTGTAGAACAGAGAAGTATTATTGGATTTTGGACACTTTAATGGTACAATGTTTTGCATGAGGACTTCATCCTTTCTTGGAGGTATTTTGTTTTTCCTGCAAAACATTGTACCAGAAAGGATTGAAGTCCTCAGCTTTCATTTAAGTTTACAAAACGAAATAAAATTTAAGGAGGGTAAAAAATGAAAAAAATTATTGCTTTATTCATGCTAGCAGTTATTATGCTGAGCATGGCAGCATGTGGAACTCAAAAATCTTCTAATGGCTCAGGAACAGAACAAAAAGTAATGACATTAAAATTAGCGCACAATTTAAGCGAACAGCATCCAGTTCATTTAGCTTTAATGGAATTTGCTAAAAAAGTTGAAGAGAAGACTAATGGCCAAGTTAAAATTCAAGTATTCCCTAACGGACAGCTTGGCTCAGAATCAGAAGTATTGGAGCAGCTTCAGGCAGGAGCAGTAGCTCTTACAAAGGTTTCAGCAGCAGCATTAACTACATATGAGGATGGATATAACGCTTTTACTCTTCCATATGTATTTAATGACGAGAATCACTTTTATAAGTGCATGGAGTCAGATGCAGTTAAGGATCTTTATAACAAAACAAAGGATAAGGGATTTATAGGATTAACTTATTATGATTCAGGTGCAAGGTCCTTTTATACAACAAAGAAAGCAATCAATACTCCTCAGGATTTGAAGGGATTAAAAATAAGAGTTATGGGATTTAAGTCCCAGATAGATATGGTGCAGGCATTAGGCGGAACACCAGTAAGTATGAACTACGGAGATGTATATACTGCACTTCAGTCAGGAGTTATAGACGGCAGTGAAAATAATGAAACAGCTTTAACAATTGGAAAGCATGGAGAAGTTGCAAAATTTTTCAGCTATGATGAACATACAAGAATTCCAGATATATTAGTTATCAGCTCAAAGGTATGGGATAGCTTAACTGCAGATCAGCAAAAAGCGATTCAAGAAGCTGCAAAGGAATCAACTGAATTCCACAAAACATTGTGGAAGAAATCAATACAAAAAGCGATAGAGCAGGCAAAGAGTATGGGTGTTAAATTCAATGAAGTTGATAAAAAGCCATTTAAGGAAGCAGTTGCTCCAATGATTGAGAAATATTCAAGTGAAATGCCTGAAGTTAAAAAGTTATTAGATGCTTTTAAAAGCATACAATAATTAAAGCCTGAAAAAGGCCAGAAAATCTGGCATCAAATAGATTTTCTGGCCTGCTTATGAATAGAGAATTTATTATATTGGTGGTGAAGGAAATGAAAAAAGTAAAACAATTTATAGATACTCTTTTGGCTTATGTTAATTCAGTCTTATTGATAGTAATGACAGCATTGGTATTGTGGCAGGTGTTTACAAGATATGTGCTGAAAAATCCAAGCACATTTACTGAAGAACTGGTAATAATCATTTTGATTTGGACATCCTTTTTAGGAGCAGCCTATGCCTTTGGAACAAGACAGCATATGTCTTTGATATTTTTAAAGGAAAAATTACAAGGAGTAAAAAAGAAAATTCTTTACGTTTTCATAGATTCATCAGTATTAATTTTTTCTATATTTATACTTGTTATTGGAGGAAAGCAAATCACATCAGGTGTTGCCGGAATGAGAACACCTATATTAAATATGCCAAAAAGCTATATTTATTCATCGATTTTGATTTCAGGAGTTTTAATTATTCTATACCAGATTTATAACATCATTGAAGATTTAAAGATGAATAACTAGATATTTTGAAAATGAGGGGAGGAGGACTATAGATGATTACAACAACAATGATTGTCTTATTTGCAGTTTTTTTTGGCTCTTTAGTAATTGGCATTCCTATTTCAATAGCAATAGGTTTTGCTTCTATTGTAACTGCATTGGTAATTGCTCCGCCCGATGTTGCTATATTTACAATAACTCAAAAAATGGTAAATGGTATCAGCAGCTTTTCACTTCTTGCGGTTCCGTTATTTGTTCTATCAGGAAATATTATGAACAATGGAGGTATTGCAAAGAGATTAGTTAATTTTGCAAAAGTTATAGGAGGAAGAATACCAGGTGCACTTGCTCATGCAAATGTTCTTGGAAATATGCTCTTTGGAGCTTTATCTGGTTCTGCAGTTGCAGCAGCTGCTGCTATAGGAGGTACTATGGCTCCTCTTCAAAAGGAAGAGGGTTATGATCCTGCATATTCCGCAGCTGTAAATATAGCATCTTCACCTACAGGAATGCTTATTCCTCCAAGCGGTGCTCTTATCCTTTATTCACTTGTTGCAGGCGGTGTTTCTATTTCAGCTTTGTTTATGGCAGGTTATATACCGGGAATATTAATGGGAGTTGCAACTATGGTCGTTGCGTATTTTTACGCTAAGAAAAATAATTATCCCGTTGCTCCTAAAACTACATTTAAAGAAGGAGTTAAGGTGTTTTTTGATGCACTTCCAAGTTTATTACTAATCGTTATAGTTGTAGGAGGAATAGTAGGAGGTGTATTTACAGCAACTGAAGGTGCTGCAATAGCAGTTATATATCCTTTAATTCTTTCAATAATATATAAGAGCATTACATTGAAGGATATTAAGGATATTATTTTAAAAACAGCAGTAACAACAGGGGTTATCATGTTTTTAGTTGCTGCATCTTCTGCAATGTCCTGGGTAATGGCTTATACTGGAATACCTGAAGCTATAAGCAAAGCAATATTGTCTATATCAACAAATAAAATAGTTATTTTAGCAATAATAAATATAACATTATTAATAGTTGGAACTTTTATGGATTTAACTCCTGCAATACTAATATTCACTCCTATATTCTTTCCAATAGTTACAAAATTAGGAGTAGATCCGGTGCATTTTGGTATAATCTTAATATTCAATTTATGTATAGGGATAATGACACCTCCTGTTGGAAGTGTGCTGTTTGTTGGATGCAGCGTTGCAGATGTTTCCATAGAGAGAGTGTTTAAACCTCTGCTTCCTTTCTTTGCTACGCTTATTGCTGTTTTACTCCTGATTACATATATACCTTCGATAAGTTTAATTCTGCCAAAGCTACTACACTTAATATATTAATATAGCAGAAAGGAGAGTTCTTAATGATAAAAGAAAATTATCTATTTAAACTGACAAAAAATGAAGATAATGTAATAGATTTCAAGTTAGTAGAAGGAAATACTTATGTAAAGGTATTTGTGCTTGAAGAAGATATAATAAGATTTTTAATGTATGAGAAGGAACTTAAATTAGACAGAACTTGGCTTGTAGCACCAGGCATGGATGATATAGAAAAAGAAGGAAGAAACAGATTGGATATTTCCCCCTTCTCTAAACCTGAGTACATTTTGCATTACGATGATCTTACATGTACGATAGAAACTTCTAAAATAAAGTTAGTTATTAACCTTAATGGTATGAAGACAACATGGTATGCAAAGCTTAATGGCAGTGAAGTTAAGTTTGCGAGCGATAGAAAGACACAAGCCTATAATATAGAAGGATCGTTAGGTAAAGGGGTATTTCATTATTTAGAGAGGAGTATTAATGAACAATATTATGGGTTAGGAGAAAAAGCAGGAATAGCTGTCATTTCTCAAATTAATTTAGCCCAAAACCGATAAAATTTTTCAGATTAAATAATCTTGTGATAAAATTAATGCTAAAGGAATTTAAAAAAATTTTTTCAGATTCCTTTAGCATTAATTTTAATTGGAGAGGTTACTTATGCAAATAATTTTCCATGTTGATAACATTGAAGAATATTTACATAAAGGTAAAGATTACAATTTTCCTGACCCACCAGATAGATGTCCTTATCCCGATTGCAAGTGTAGAGTAAAACTAAAAAAGCACGGGTTTTATTACCGTTACTATTTAGATGGACCTAACTGTATAAAAATAGCCATAAGAAGATATATATGTCCTGTGTGTAAAAGAACTCTTTCCTACCTTCCTGATTTCTGTCTTCCCCATTTTCAGTATTCTTTCAATATGATTGTAAAGTCTTTAAAAGAGACACTTACAAGAGAAAAAACTCTCAGTTCTTTCATAAGTGACTTAAAAAGAAACTTTCCCACCATACTATTTTCAAGACAGCATATATATTTTTACACCAAAAGGATAATGAATAATTTAAGTTTTATCATATACGGATTAAGGCAAATAGACCCTTACATAAAGTTATCTGAGACTGACTCACAAAGAGAGAGGGCCAGAGAGATTTTGGACATTAAAGCTTGTACCACTCTTCTCCCAACGGTTTTATGCTCATTGCCAAAAATCATTTCTGGCCTCTCTCACATAATTTTAGCATTAAATCCGAAAGATTTAAATAAAAATTTTGATTTTTTCTTAGCAACATAACTTTTTCCTTTAATGTCCCCCAGGTATGAGCTAAAATTACGATTAAGAAATCAAAAAAGTGAAGGGGGAACATATAAATGCTTGATGAAAAAGCGAGAGAAGCTATAGCATTAAAGAGATTTTCACTGATAAGTCCGGTGCTAAACGGACAGGTAAAAAATCAGAAAGAATATTTTGATGCTCTTTCCGATAAACCTATTGAGATACCTTATCTTGGAATGAGAAGATATACTCCCAAGACACTTAGAGGGTGGCTATATCAGTATTTAAGAGGCGGTATAGAAGCGTTAAAGCCGGGTTATCGAAGCGACAGAGGCAAATACAGAAAGATAAACTTTGAACTTTCAGAGAAAATAAAGCAAAAAAAGCTTGAACATCCTGAAATGCCAAACAAACTTCTTTATGAGACATTGATAGGAGAAGGAATAATCTCACCGGATAAAGTATCCCTTTCGACATTCTATAGGTTTTTGAAAAACATTCCTGTAAAATCTTTAGATAAAGAAAAAGAGGGTAAAACAAAGAGATTTTCCCATGAATTCATCAATGAACTGTGGCAGACTGATGTCATGTATGGGCCATATATTAAAGAAGGTAAAACAAAGAGACAAACGTACCTTATTGCATATATAGATGATGCTTCCAGGCTGTGTACCTATGCTCGCTTTTACTATACCCAGAATTTTTTAGCTTTAAGAGACTCATTTAAAGAAGCAGTGCTAAGAAGGGGAATACCCAAAATGCTCTACACTGACAATGGAAAGATATATAGAAGCACTCAATTTGAATATATATGTGCATCATTAGGTACATCTCTTATTCATGCTGAGCCCTTTTCACCTCATTCAAAAGGGAAAATAGAAAGATTCTTTCATACGGTGAGAATGAGATTTTTAAGCACAATAGATCCTACATCCATAAAGAGTATAGATGAGCTCAATATGATGTTTTTTAAATGGCTGGAGGATGATTACAACCGAAAAGAACATAGCAGTATTGGCATGAGTCCTTTAGATTTTTTCATGTCTCAAATATCAAGGGTAAATATGTGTGGTGACATAGATATGTTGAATGAATGTTTTCTCATAAGAGTAAATCGTAAAGTAAACAAAGATGCCACACTTAAAGTGGAAAATATACTTTACGAAACAGAAGAAAAGTTTAAAGGTATGCGCTTAGAAGTCAGATATGACCCGCAGTGGCTTAAGGATAATACACCCCTTCTACTTTTTCATGAAGGCAAAAAAGTGGGGGAAGCGTATAAGGTAAATTTTCATGAGAATGCTAAAATTCCTGTAGAATATATCGAAGACAGAAAGGTTGTAAGCGAAAATGAAGATACTGTGGATTTTGCTGCAAAACCTAATCCCCCAGTAATATCCTTTAATGATATCATTGATTAAAAAAGAGGTGTTTACAATGTTTACCCAATATTTTGGAATGAAATTTAATCCATTTTCTAAAGAGATAAGTGTAAACGACCTTTACATAAGTGAAGACATTGCTGAATTAAATGCCAGGCTAAAATATTTACAAGAAACAAGGGGTATAGGACTTGTCGTTGGGGAGGCCGGTTCAGGCAAATCTACCGCATTAAGAAAATATGCTGAAAGCCTCAATCGTTCTACATTTAAACCATGTTACTTTGCCCTTTCTACACTCACAGTGAGAGAATTCTATCAAGCATTGGCTATGATTTTAGGCGAAACACCCTCATACAAAAAAGTAACGCTCTTTCACCAGATACAAAGAGCGATAACAGAACTTTACTATAGCCAGAAGATAACTCCTGTCATAATATTAGATGAAATACAACTGGTTTCTAATGATGTTCTTGAAGATTTGAGAATAATATTTAACTTTAATATGGATTCTCAAAACCCGTATATACTGATACTTTCAGGACAACCACACATAAGAAACAAACTAGCCTTGAATGTAAACAGTGCACTAAGGCAAAGAATTTCTATAAAGTATGTAATGCAAGGGCTAAAAAAAGAAGAAATTCAAGATTATATAAAAACAAGAATGAAAATAGCTGGAGTGATGGATGATATATTTACACCATCGGCATATGAAGCAATATATTCTCTAACAAAAGGGCTGCCAAGGATAATAAATAACCTGGTAACGGCTTCTCTTCTCTATGCGTATTCTAAAAGGCTAAGAGAAATAGATGAAGAAGTAATATACCAGGCACAAAATGAAATCAGTTTATGAGAGTAGTAGCTTTCGCTACTCTCATTTTTTATTATACTTCAATTAACCCAAATTGCCAATAACAGATATTAACATATTTTGGCGGTTATGCTCTTAAAAAGTGAAAAAAATTTTTAATCAGGCTGTGATAATTTGAGAAAAAATACTTTTATGCACTTAAAAAATGCCATTATAATTTGAAAATCTTTGGAGATTTAATTTGAGAATTGACAGTAGGCCTTTATCCCGTTTTTGGTTGGAAAGGAATACTATTCCCATTAGTAGCCCGTGCAATAGGTATAATTGCCTCTATCATAGGTATTTTTTTCGTCAATACAAAAGATGAATCAAAAGACCCAATGATAGCTTTAAATAAAGGTTACTTTGTCACTACAGTTGTAAATTTAATTGCTCTTTTCTTTGCAGTAAAAATAATGCTTTCTGGACATTTGCCTGATGGCAGTGAAGTTAATTATTGGTTACTGTATGGTGCAGTAGTAACAGGTATTGTACTAAGTTACATCTTTGTATTCTTGACAGACTATTATACTTCTGTAAATAAACGTCCTGTACAGGAAATTGCTAAAGCTTCAACAACGGGAGCTGCTACAAACATAATTACAGGTATTTCTGTCGGTATGGAATCTACTGCCCTTCCAGTTATATTTATATCTGCAGCAATATTTATAGCTTATAAACTTGGTGAATTAGCACTTCCTCATATAGGGACTTCTGGACTTTACGGCACAGCTATTGCAACAATGGGCATGCTGTCAACAACCGCCTATATACTTGCAATGGATACATTTGGACCTATTACTGATAATGCAGGTGGAATTACTGAAATGTCAGGAGCACCAGAGTCAGTAAGACATGTGACAGACAGGTTAGACGCTTGTGGAAACACTACAAAAGCTTTGACAAAAGGATACGCAGTAGGTTCAGCCGCTCTTGCAACTTTCTTGCTTTTCTCTGCATATTTGGACGAAGTCAAAAAGATACTGGGTAAACCTATTGATTCTTGGTTTGCTGTAGATATAGGAAAACCCGAAGTTTTCATAGGAGCATTTATAGGAGCAATGATTGTATATCTCTTTAGTTCAACTGCAATAAGAGCTGTTGGTAGAGCTGCACAATATGTTATTCTGGAAGTTAGGAGACAGTTTAGGGAAATTCCCGGCATCATGGAAGGTACAACAAAGCCAGACTATGCTAAAACAGTAGATATTGTAACTAAAGGCGCTTTAAAAGAAATGGTGATTCCGGGACTTATCGTAGTAGTAACACCGATATTAGTAGGTGTAATCCTTGGTAAGGAAGCTGCAGCAGCTTTCTTAATGATAGGTACTATTTCTGGTGTAATACTGGCTTTATTCTTAAACAACGGCGGCGGTGCTTGGGATAATGCAAAGAAATTTATAGAACTTGGCAATTACGGTGGTAAAAAATCTGAAGCTCATAAAGCTGGAGTAGTAGGAGACACTGTAGGTGATCCATTTAAAGATACAGCTGGTCCTTCACTGCACGTTCTCATAAAGCTCATAAGCACAATAACCCTTGTCTTTGTGGCTCTATTTAGATGATAAAAAAGGCGGGAAAACCGCCTTTTTAAATTAAACTCACTCCTTTTGATTTAATTAAATAAGCGAAAGTTGAAGGGTCATTTTTGTACTTTTTCCATTACAGCATTTAAAAAACCTATCGACTTCCCAAAATTCTTATCATAGTAAGATCTGAATATTTCAGGAATATCCTTGTAGTCTCTTACAGGTCTTGCCCAAGAATCCATATCAGAAGGCATTTTTATTCCCCCCTTTAACTACTATTACACTCTACTCGACAAATCATATTTCTCTACAAATGTCTCTTGATTGCCGAAAATTCCCTCATAAAGGTCTTTGCATAGCCTGTTGGAAGAGGTTTCCCTTCTAAAATTTTGAAAAAAGTCCTTCTTCCATCCTCTTTTCTTTCGGCACGGAGGAAATGGACGTTATCAAGATTTTGGTCATAAAAATACTTTGCAAATTCATACAGGTGTGTAACATAAAATACTTCTATATTATTCTCAATCAATGTTTCCACTATTTGTTTAGCAATTTCAGAACCTTCTTTTTCATTTGTCGATGAAAAACTTTCATTTAACAACAAAAGCGAATTTGGTCGTATCTTACTCACTATCCTGTCAAATCTTTTAAGCTCCTCATCAAGCTTTCCACTTTCTAATTGCGGATCTTCTTTCCTATAAAAATGGGTAAATATTTTTTTGTTTATATTAGCAGAGAAATAAATCGCAGGAACAAATATCCCAGATTGCATCAATATTTGGGCTTGGCCGATACTCCTCAAAAATGTCGTTTTCCCACCTCGATTAGCCCCAGTGATTATGAAAAGGTCTTTGCCAATGGTGTTTAATTCGTTTCCTACAACATTTTCCCTGTAATTAAAGCCAAACTTACATCATACAATCCAATAAACTTGCGGACTCTTCTATCTAAGTGGTAAGGTTCAGGAAAACAGACTGGTACATTTAAATTAGAAAGTTCTTCGTATAAATTCATTGCTCCCATGTAAAATGCTAACTCTGCCCTTAACTGTGCAAAAAATTCCAAAATAAGAAAAGACCCTAATGTGTCATTCTTTGGAGAAAAAATACAAGTATCAAATCCATTAATACAGATGACAAGCTACAAAATGTCCCTTTTCAACTTCTTTTAGTTCTGGTTCTTCCTCTTCGCACATTTTCCCCTTTTTCACAAAGCATCTGGTGCTAAATCTACAGCCTTTTGGCGGATTCACAGGAGATGGTACAGTGCCTTCTAATATTATTCTTTCCCTTCTTTTTGATTTATCAATAGAGGGAATGGCAGAAAGCAAAGCTTTTGTATAGGGGTGAAGTGGGTTGAAGAAAATATCCTCAGTTTTTCCCATTTCTACAATTTTTCCTAGATACATCACCGCAACTCTATCGCTTACATGATATACAACACTCAAATCATGAGCTATAAAAAGATAAGTAAGGTTTAACTCTTCCTTCAATTCCTCTAGAAGGTTTATAATTTGCGCCTGTATTGACACATCAAGGGCTGAAACTGGCTCGTCAGCCACAATAAATTCAGGGCTCATTGCCAAAGCACGTGCTATACCTATCCTCTGCCTCTGTCCACCTGAAAATTCATGGGGATAAGAATCCATCTGCCTGTAATTTAAACCAACTCTATTCAAAAGATACATAATTCTCTCTTCTCTCTCGTGAGGGTCTTTTACACCAGAGGCAATCAAAGGTACTGACAAAATCTGCCTTACTGTCTTCCTGGGATTTAAAGAAGAATAAGGGTTTTGAAAAATTATCTGTGCTTTTTTTCTGTATTCTTTTAACTTTTCTCCTCTTGCCTCTGTTATGTCTTCCCCTTTAAATATTATCTTTCCCTCTGTAGGTTCATACAACCTGACAATTGTACGCCCTAGTGTAGTTTTCCCACAGCCGCTTTCTCCAACCAGCCCCAGAGTCTCCCCCTTGTTTATGTCAAGGCTTATGTCATCAACAGCTTTCACAACCCTTTTCTTTTTCTTAGCTACAAGCTTCATTAACAAGTCTGGCTCTTCTATGAAATATTTCTTGAGATTTTTTATTTGAATAAAAGTGCCATTTTCCATATCTAACACCCCATCTTTTAGAGGTACTTTATACACCTCACAAATTCTCCATCTGAAACCTCAATTAAAGGAATGGTAGCTTCTTTGCATTCTTCCACTGCTTCTTCACACCGCTCATAAAAAGGACAGCCATAAGGAGGCAAAAAAGCCAAATCTGGGACATTTCCCGGTATGGCGTAAAGTTTTTCTTTTTTTCGTGTTATTTTAGGTATGGACCTCAAAAGCCCTTTTGTATAAGGATGTTTTGGCTCTTCTATTACTTTGTCTACAGGTCCTTTTTCCACTATTTGCCCAGCGTACATGACAGCTATTTCATCGCAAAACTCTGCCGCCACTGCCAAATCATGAGTTACAAAAATTATGGAGGTGCCGTTTACTTCATTTATTTGCCTCAATAAATCCAAAATTTGCGCCTGAATCGTCACATCAAGTGCAGTTGTAGGCTCGTCAGCCAGAAGTAGTTTAGGATTGCATGAAAGAGCAATAGCAATTATAGCTCTTTGCTGCATACCCCCACTAAACTGATGGGGATAGGAAAAATATCTCTTTTCAGGATATGATATCCCGACTTTTTCCATAAGTTCTACTACCTTTTCATACTCTTTTTTTCTTCTGTCCCTTTCCCTGAGAAAACCTAATATACCTTCTTTTTCAGGCTTTATTATATTGTGAACCCTTAAGGATTCCCTTATCTGCTCTCCTACAGGAAACACCGGATTTAATGTGGTCATTGGGTCTTGAAATATCATGGCTATGTCCTTTCCCCTTATTTCCCTCATCTGAGAAGCCGATTTTTTGAGAAGGTCCTCTCCTTCAAAGAGAATTTCCCCTTCTACAATTTTGCCCGGGTAAGGGACAAGCCTTAAAATAGAAAGCAAAGTCATGCTTTTTCCTGAACCCGATTCTCCTACCAGGCCTAAAATTTTCCCTCTTTCAAGTGATAGGTCAATCCCATTTACCGCTTTTACTACTCCCCTGTCTGTCTGAAAAACCACTTTCAAGTTCCTAATCTCAAGCATTTATTCACTTCCTTCCACTTTAAGCCTTGGGTCTAATATATCTCTTAATCCTTCTCCAAAAAGGTTAATACTAAGTACAAGTATCACTAAAGCTATGCCTGGAAGAGTAGATATCCAGTAGGCGTCAAATATGTGGTTCCTTCCAGAGTTTATTAAAGAACCCCATGTAGGAATATCCGGTGGCACACCTAAACCTAAATAGCTCAAAGATGCTTCCATTATTATCATGTAGCCCATTCGTAGTGTTGCAAGGACAAATATTGACTGGAATATATTAGGCAGAATTTCTGATACAATTATCGCACCATTGCTTCTTCCCAAAGCCTGAGCAGCTTCTACATATTCTTTATTTTTCTCCTCCAAGACTTCACCTCTTACTAATCTGAAAAATTCCACCCAGCTTTTAAATGTCAGAGCTAAAATCAAATTCCAGAATCCGGGCCCCAAAACTGCCATTACTCCCACCGCAAATATTAAGAAAGGAAAAGAAAGCAAAAAATCAGCAAAGCGAGAAATCACAGTATCAACTGTTCCTCTGTAGTATCCTGCGATTGCTCCTAAGAAAGTCCCAATAGATGCTGAAATCAAAACAGTCAAAAAGCCGACCAGTATTGATATTCTAGAACCGTATATAATCTGTGTAAGCAAATCTCTTCCTACCTGGTCAGTTCCCAAAGGATGTGCCCACGTTCCCCCACTCCACACAGGGGGCAATAGTCTTGCTGAAAGGTCTGAGTATTTAACGCTGTAAGGTGAAATAAAAGGTGCAAATACAGCCATTAAAATATAGGCTATAATTGTAAGCATTCCAATTAAAGCAGTTGGATGCTTTTTTATCTTCCCTAAAAGGCTTAAAAGGTTAGTTATTAAATTTGATTTTTTATAAGATACTTCATAATACTTTGCAGGCACTATTCCATTTTTTATAGTCATTATAAACACCCCCTATAGTTCAATCTTGGGGTCCAGATAAGTGTAGAGTATATCTACCAAAAGATTTGCCATCACAAAAGTGAAGGCATAAAACATTACGACTCCCTGCACCAGTGGATAATCCCTGTCAAATATCGCATTAACAACAAGCCTGCCTATTCCAGGCCATCCAAAGACATTCTCAACTATCATATTGCCTCCTAAAAGTGCTCCTACTTCCATGCCTAATACCGTGACTGTTGGAATCAATGCGTTTCTTACAGCATGCTTAAGTATTACTAATTTCTCAGGTACTCCCTTAGCCCTTGCAAAGACCACATAGTCATTTCTTAAGACCTCCAGCATACTTGACCTCATAACTCTTGCCAAAACAGCTGATAAAGGAGCTGATAAAGTTAGAGCAGGCAGAAAAAGATGCCTTATACTGCTTAAAAATGCTTCCCAGTCTCCAGCAAGAAGAGAATCAATCGTGTAAAAGCCAGTTACTTTAGGTATATAAATTAGAAAATTTATTCTGCCCTGACTCGGAAGTAAATTTAATTTGGCCGAGAAAATTAAAATAAGTATTAATCCCAGCCAGAAAGAAGGCATTGATATTCCTGTAAAAGATATTGCCATTATACTTCTGTCAAGCCAGGAATTCTGCTTGACAGAAGATATAATCCCTATGGGGATACCTATTAAAATCCCAAGAGTTAAGGCTGCCAGAGCAAGTTCAATTGTGGCAGGTAAAGTCTCTTTAATAAGTTCAATTACAGGAACTCCTTTTGTTATAGACTTTCCCAAATCTCCCTTTAAAAGATTTGCAAGAAAAATATAAAGCTGTGTGTATATAGGTTTATCAAGGTTAAACTCCTTCTTTAAAAGTTCTATATCCTGCTGTGATACCATGCTCTCTTTTCCCATCATTATATCAACAGGGTCTCCTGGAGTAAATCTCATAAATATAAACACTGTTATAGCTATAGCTAGCATTATAGGAATTGTGTACAATACTCTTTTTAAAACCTTAGCTTCCCTCATAAAAATTCCCCCATCCACTTTAGAGTAAAAAGGGGCATTAACCCCCTTTTTACTCATTAGAAAGTTTCACTCTGTGCATATTTTCTCTACCATCCATGCTCGGCTGCCAGTTTTCTACATTTTTAGTCGCTGCTTCTACAGTCTTCAGAGAATATCCAAACACCCATGGAGCATCGTCATATATTATCTCCTGAGCCTTGTAATAAAGCTCTTTTCTTTTAGCATTGTCTGTCTCTTTTGCGGCATCATCCAAAAGCCTATCAACCTCTGGATTGCTGTAGAAAGAATAGTTTCCTCTTTCACCTGTCTTGAGCTTTGGATTTAAGAAATCGAAGGGGTCAAGATATGCATTTCCCCAGTCAGTAAGATATAGCTGCCTGGTGCCTTTCTGTATTTCTGACTGCAAAACTCCCCATTCCCAAGTCCTTACAGAAGCTTTTATACCTACTTTTTCAAGCATGTTAGCTATAGCCAAAGCTTCCTCTTCTCTAAAAGGCTGCGTATCTATGACAACTTTCAAATCAGAAACTCCAGCCTCTTTTAAAAGCTCTTTTGCCTTGTCAGGATTGTACTCATAGGGCTTTAAATCTGTGTTCGCAGCAAAGGCATAGGGAAGCATTGGCCCTGCAAGTCTCACCCCATAGCCTTTGTAAATTTCTTTTACAATAGAATCCATGTCTATTGCGTAATTTAAAGCCTGCCTCACTTTGGGATTGTCAAAAGGAGGCATTTTGTTGTTTATCTCAAGAATATACACCCTTGTCCCCATGTTTTCTTTTACCTGTATGTTTGGATTTTGTTTGAGCCTCTCTATCATATCAGGTGGAATGTACTGAACTATATTTACTTCTCCTTTTTCCAAGGCAGCTATTGCAGTAGAGGGCTCCGGTATCATTCTAAATACAACTCTTTTTAGACTAGGAGGACCAACAGGCGGAATGTCTGGAGAACCACCGTAATATCCATCATACCTTTCTAAAACTATCTGCTCATCCAATTTCCCAGATACATATTTAAAAGGTCCAGCTCCTATAGGACGCTTTAAAAATTCCTCGTACCCCACTTCTTTATAATATTTTTTAGGTATTATCTGCTGATGAACTAAAGCCTGAAGTAAAACTGGAAAAGGCTCTTTTAAGATAAATCTAACAGTGTAGTCATCAATTTTTTGAACATCCTCCACAGGTCCCATTAAGCCTTTTCTTGGAGAAGTTTTCCCTTCAAGTCCTCCCTCTTTTATTATTCTATTAAATGTAAATACGACGTCATCGGCTGTAAGAGGGTCTCCATTTTGAAAAGTTACGCCTTTCCTTATCTTAAATTCCCATTCTGTAGGCGATATAATCTCCCAAGACTCTGCTATTTCAGGGACTACTTTTCCATCGTATGTCCGCGTCACAAGCCCATCAAATATGTTTCTCAAAACTGTCTCAGTCTCTCTATCTCTGTAATCAGCCGGATCCAATGTCACAATGCTGCCCTTATTTAAAGCTATTACAATGGTTCCTCCATCTTTTTCTGAAGTTACTTTCTTAGAAGATGTACATCCCCCTAAAACGAGCAAAAGTGATAAAAGAAGTGCCAAAAGGATAGCAGTTTTTTTCATAATAAAATATACCCCCTTCAAATGTAAATTTATGGTAAGGACGGGGGTATAAAAAGGCCGCCTAAATATCCAGCGGTCCTGGATATTTCTCCTTCCCACGCTTGCGAGGTTAGCTGACGGGCTCGGGTCGAAGGAGTAACCCTACTCTTCCCGTAGGAAGAGATTCGCCCCAAAAGTGTGGGTCCCCCGCCCCTTTTCGGGTTCAGCGATAATGATTAAGTTGTTGATTAAATTGTACCATACTTTTACCAGTTAGTCAAATACAGACTATCCCAAGTCTGTGTCAAGATTTTGTAGGTAAAAAATTTTTATAACTGACCTCACCGTTAAAAATCTAGGAGTTTAAAATTAGTAGTTTATATATATTGCTAATTATGTTAAATTATTACTTTAACAAATCATAAATATCCACTTTCTTTTTTGCTTTTTTAATGTAAAATATATGCTAGTAGAATTGTTTACTCCTCAAATACCTACTGCTAATCCATTTGCTCGTGTTAATTCTTTTAAAACGTATTTTATCCATGGCTTGCTCGCAAATGGACCTTTCAGTATCGGTAATCTGAGACTGACTCACAAAGAGAGAGGGCCAGAGAGATTTTGGACATTAAAGCTTGTACCACTCTTCTCCCAACGGTTTTATGCTCATTGCCAAAAATCATTTCTGGCCTCTCTCACATAATTTTA
>Ga0208154_10116_pt1 | contig 18702 bp, 20 predicted proteins | sample Wag4S2014_11_5_FD_187354 | JGI IMG/M metagenome (GOLD analysis project Ga0208154, IMG submission 187354) | Deep subsurface shale carbon reservoir microbial communities from Ohio, USA - Utica-2 Time Series 2014_11_5 (SPAdes) (version 2) ...
GTATTACTCAAAAACCTCTATCACCACTGACTCAGGTATCCACATGTAATCTATACCCTCATCATTAAGAGGAAACTCAAAGTAGTACCAATTACCATCTAAATCTGTCTTATACTGATCACTTCCTTCTAATCCTTCAAGCCACTGTTCTTCAGCAATAGCTAATTCATCTTCATCATTAACTGGATCTTCAGGAAAACCTTCCCGAATAATCTTCAGTTTGTATTCACCTTCTGGAAAGCTAAAACCTGATTCTTTAAATGTTTTAGCAGTATAAAATTCTCCAACTTGATAATTAATCATGGTTTCATCTCCAATTTGAATAGTTTTTTAAAATTGTATGGGGTGGATAAATAAACAAATGAGGCTAAGAAATGGTCTGTGGCAATTTTTTTTGACCCTTTATAGCCGGTTTTCTTGGTTTTCTGTAGTAAAATATATTTTGTAGTCAACCCCTCTTAAAACCTAATTTTAGGCTTCTGAGTGGGGCTGTATTATGAAAAATATGTATTATGTTTTGGTTTTTGATTAAAAATCCAATAATTATTCTTTGTATTTATCAAAATCAATAAAAAAATCTTTCCACTTGTAATTAGATTCTTTTGATTTCTGCTCATTCTCTTTAGATTCGTTTTTAGAGTTATTAGCATTATTTTTAAAAGTATTAGCCTGAGATAAAACTGAATTTAACTGATCAACAGTATAAATTTCATCTTCTACAAGCATAGATAGCCTGTTAAAGAAAAAAGCTTGGTTATGTCCACCTAAACCACAATGTTCAATTGTCTTTAATATTAGCTGCTCAGATAAACCATTAAGCATATATTCTTTGATTTTTTCAAATTGGAAAGAATTGAGATTTACTGAAAAAGCTTTTTTAAATTGATTTTCTATTTTTTGAAATTTATTTTTTTTATTATTTTTATTATTAAGAGAAGTATATGTAGTAGTATATGGTATTGGTTGGTTCATTTTGACCTGATCGATTGGTTCATTTTGACCTGATGCCTCAGGTTCAGGCATTGGTTCATTTTGACCTAATGGTAAAAAGACAGTGTTTTCAGGCATTGTGTCATTTTGACCTAATGGTAAATTAGATTTTTCATTAAATTTAATTTTTTTCATTTTTTTAACTTGCTCTTTTTTCCTCTTCTTTTTTTCTTCAGCTTTTTTTAACTTCTCTTCTCTTTTTTCTTCAATTTCTTTTTCAATCTCTTTTTGGATCTCTGATATTTTTTCATAATTAATCCGATACCATTTAGTTTTATCATATTCAGATTTATTAAATTCGTCAGTTGAAATTATATAACCGTCATCTTCACAATTTTTGATAACTCTTTTTAATGTGCTTTTGCTCATGAAAGAAAAATAGTTTTTGTGCCATTCATTAATTGTATTATATACCCACATATGTCCATTCTTATATGTATAAATATCATTATTTTGCTGTTTAGTTTGAGTTAAAAAATGAATTTGCTGAACAAAGATAGCATTTTTTAGACCAATTTCTTTAGCAAAAGTAGGTAAAACCATTAATGGATATTCATCTATTAGTAATTTATTCATTTAAACCCCCCTAACACTAATCTATTTCAGCATTATCATATAAAAAGTTAATTGCTATTCTAATTAGTTCTGATTTATCTCTGTCACTTTTTCTTGCTAATTCATTAAGTTTTCTATCCTCATCCTCATAAATGTAATAAGTCCTTTTGACTTTTTTAGGCTCTTTTTTTTCTTTGGAAAGACTTATAGTTGGTTTAGAGTTAAGATCAGATTCATTTTCGGATTCATCCTTAATGTCAGATTTAGAGTGCACATCACCTTTAACATTAGAATTATCTTCATCATCAACACCACCATTGACAGTGGAAGCAGAAGTGCTGTCATCATTAACATTAACTTCACCATCATCATTACCATCAATGTTACCATCACCACTAACATCATCTTTTTCTTTATTTTTTGATTTACTTTTTTCTTTTTTTCCTTTAACAGAATTTAAAAGATCATCAAATTTTTCATCATTTTTCTTTTCTGCATTTTTAGACAATTTTCTCCACCACCCGTTTTAAAACTTTAAAAAACTGATCTGCTGCTTCTTCATCATATTCAAATACTGTTTTACCAGCTCTACCAGCTTCGGTTATTTTAACTCTCCTATTAATTGGTTCAGTTAAAACCTCTGGTTCATCTGAAAAAATTTCTTTTAGGAGTTCTAAATTAGCTTTAGATTCATTTGTTCTTGCATCATACATATTAGGTATAATTAAGCTAATAAGATTGCTATCTAATCGAAGTTGATCTAAATATTCATATATATTTCCTACCGCTCTAACACTTGCCGATTCAACTTGTACAGGCATTATGATATGATCTATATAGCATAAAACTGCATCATTAACTTTAGTTCTTTGGGGTCCGCAATCAAACATCACAAAATCATAATCCATATTTTCTAGATCAGATAATATTTCTTCCATAATAATATCTATTCTTGAGCTTCTATGCAGCTCGGCATTTATCTTTTCAATATTGTCATTTGGTAATAAATCTAAATTTTCTCTGGCATTAATTATACAATCACTTAATTTTGCAGGATAACGATGATCCATTAAATCAAAAAAAGTATTTTCGTAATCTTTTTCTGTGAATCCTAGAAATAAGCTGGAATCATTTTGACCATCTAAATCAATTAATAAGACCTTGAAATCTAATTTAGCAAGGCCATGCGCTAATTGAACAGATGTAGTGCTTTTTCCGACCCCACCTTTGTTATTTATGATAGCTATTTTTTTTGCTTTCACTACAATCCCCCTCTTTTGAGAGAATAATTAATAAATTATTTTTATTTTTTTGATGTACCTTGTCTTTCTATAAACTCTAAAAAACTTTTTTCTTTAATTCTCCAATTATTACCTATCTTAAAACCTTCCATTTTTTCTTCTCTTAAATACCTACGAATAGTTTGTTCACTAACCTTCAATTTTTCTGCTATTTCTTCAGGTGTATAAATCTCAGGCATATTAGTTAATCCTCCCTTTGATAATAATCATTTTTAAAAACGTCTTATGTTATTCCATGTTACAGTATATTATAGTATAAATCCTAACCTTTTTCAATGAATTTATTTGATTGTTTAACAAAGATAAAAGATGTCTATGTTACAGTTAACTCTAGAATTAACATTAATTTTACCATTAATTACAACATTAACTTTAATGGTATCATTGACATTAAAATTACCATTGTAATTGACTCTACAATTAGTTCTAACATTACTGGTGATATTACAAGTAACATTAATGTTAACATCGACATTAACTTTACCATTAAATTTAATGGTAATATTCTATATATTATTTAAAGAAAGGATTAATCTTACTATTAAAGAAGTAGATTATAATAGATAATTTATTATTCGCAAATTAGATGTTTTATGAAACTAAAATTTATAAATATATTGATGTATAATTTGAAGTTTAAATTTTTGTAATAGATTAGAAAATCCTTGTAGCAGGTTTTAAACAACATAAAAAACAGGTATTTTATATTGTTTGATGAATATAATTATTAAGTAAAATTTTATTTTTTTAGTTTTATTTAAAATCTATATTTTGTGAAGTTTTAAAGAGGTGAAAAAATTAAAAATAGATATTTCATGAATATTCAAATCTTAATGAACTTTATTTCGTGAACATTTTGTTATACGAAAGTCCGCTTTTAGGAGGTTTTTCTATTATGAAGCTTTTAACATGGAATTGTAACATGGCTTTTCGAAAGAAAAAAGAACAAGCTTTAAAACTAAATCCTGATATATTAATAATTCAAGAATGTGAAGATCCTAATAGAAAAGGTAAGTGGCAGGAATTTTCTAATTACATTTGGGTTGGAGATAATCGAAATAAAGGTATAGGTATATTCTCAAAGAATAATTATGATATTGAAATATTAGATAATGTAAAAAAAGATTATAGTAAATATGTGATTCCAGTAAAAATTATAGGAGATAAAGAAGAATTAATATTATTGGCGATATGGGCAATGAATAATAAAAAAGATAGGAAAAAGCGTTACATTGGACAAGTATATACAGCAATTAAATATTATGCAAAATTATTAGATAATAACATTATGATAGCAGGAGATTTAAATTGGAATTCAATGTGGGATAAATCGCCTGATAGTCCTTTATACGGAAATCTAAATGATACTACTAAATTATTAAATAATAAAGGATTATATAGTGTTTATCATAATTTAAGAAATAAGAAATTTGGCGAGGAATTATCTCCAACGTTTTATATGTATAGAAAAAGAAAGAGACCTTATCATATTGATTATATCTTCATGCATGAAGATAAATTTGATTATGTAAAAGACTTTTGGATTGGCAAATACGAAAATTGGATTGATTATAGTGATCATATGCCATTGTTTATAGATATAGAAGATATTTAAAAGCTTGCGGACCTTCGTATAACATGGGATTGCCGTTAGGCTAAAGAGCAAGCCTACCCTTCGGGACATGCCTTCTGTCACAAAGCTTGCAATAATAGCAACAAGAAATATAAAGGCAAGCTTTCCGCCAGGCCTAAAGGCACAGGCACGTCGGAAATCCCAGGGACGTTATATGCAATAATAACTGAACATCGGCAAATAAGAGAAAAAGATAAAAGAAAGGTTGGGGCATCGCTAACTGGCATGGATTTACTCCTGCAAATGAAGAAAATAATAATTGTTAAATTTCTATGGTTTTAACAATTAACTTAAGCAATTATAAATTACAAAATTATTTACATATATCAGATAGTAAATTAGTCACTGATTGATCTTCACGCACTTCGTGAAGATTTAATATAGTACAGAATTTATGAACTTTTTTGCTGGTTAAGGAAGAATATTGATATTTCATTAAGTTGAAGTAGAGAGAAACTTTTAACGTGGCAAGTTATTACAGCATATAACAGAGCATTGGCGCTGACTAAGCTTGTAACTGAACTGTAAAACGGCCGTCGCCCTTCGGGACATGGCTTTTGTCACATCTCTTGCAGCTGTTTAAGCTAAAAATGCAGATGAATAGCAAGAGATGCGCCAACCTAAAGAACAGGACAGCCACGTCGCAAATGCTCGGTACGTTATATGAAATCCAGCAAATTGAAGGTTTATTACGGAAGGTAAATTAACAATAATTAATTCAAGAAAGGGTTTTGCTGTTATATTAACTGAGAATAGCAATTAAATAGTTGTTGAAATATTAGAAAGTTAAATATTACACCTGGCAAAATAATTAAAGGAAACCTTAATTAACTTGGACGAGAAAATTTATTTGATGTGTCAAAAAAATAGATCTTTTGATTCAAGAAATTTATGCGTCAAAAGCAATGGAAAAAGTACTGAATAAGTGGGAATAATTTCTTATATTAATGAGGAGTTGGTTAAATGAGCGTAAATCTATGGATAGCGATTATAGGATTTGCTGGTACAATACTTGGTGTTATTATAACAATTATAGTACAGTCTATTATTGCAAAAAAAGATAGGGCAAGCCAATTTAGGCTTGCTGCATTAGAAAAACGATTAGAAATTCATCAAGAGGCATATAGTCTTTGGCGTGAGATGTTTTTTAATCTGCATAATGAAAGTATTCATGATATAGCATATAAAAGTCAAGAATGGTGGTATAAGAATTGTTTATATTTAGATCCTAAAACTAGAGAAGCATTTAAAAAAGTTACACTTGAAGTATCTGATTTTTATCAGCTTAATAAAGAGAATAAAGAATTAAAAAGAAAATCATTTAATAATATTGAAAGATTAGGAGTTTTAATAGAACAAGGAGTTGATTTACCCCCAGTAGGTGAAGAAGCAATTAAAGATATATAGAAATAGAAAACCGCTGGACTTCATATAACATGGGATTGGCGTCATGCCTTCTGTCATAAAGTTAGCACTTGAACAATTATAGTTATGATAGCTAACATTGAACTAGGGCTGTGGACACTTGGTACACTAGGAATATCAAAGGGATTATAAAAAATTTATCCTGTATGCTTCAAATATGAAATTTTCTTCTATAGTACAGGGTAAAATCTTCGTAAAAGAGGCAATTAACGAATTTAGCTGCAAAAACAAGACTATTTTTAAACAAAAAAACCCACTCCAGGGAAGGAAGTGGGATAAAAAGGAGAAAATTATCGAGTACAAAAATTTATATAATAGCTGCCTCTGGCGCAGCTTCAAAAAAGGGGATCAAATTTATTCATTTATTCTGATTATAAATGATATCAGCAGGCTATTAAAACTCCTTTAAAGACAAATTAAAAGATAATTAGATTAACAATCATTCAGCGAGTCTTTATTTTCTTCAGTAACCTCTATGATTTTTCTGATATATACATTGCTGGCATCAACAGTCCCTGGTTTCTCAAACTGCTTATAGAATTCATCGTAGGCCTGATCCTTGTTTCCGCCAGACCATCTTTCTTAACTGATTATTGCTATGCTTAACAGCTGAATTATAATCCTTAACATAAAACTGCTTCACCTTAATTATCCTCTTTTTCTTGCTGATCTAAAAGACCCTGGACCTTCTCATTATATTCATCTCTAACTTCCTGCATCTGTTTCTGGAATTCTTTTTCCTGCTCTAAAAGAGCCCGTTCTTTTTCGTTAGTTAGTTTTTCCTTCATATTATCCATAGCAGTATCCTTATCATCCAGCTGCTTATTAAGTGATTCTATCTTGCTTTCCAGCTGATCATTTTCTTTCTGCTGTTTTTCAAGCTCTGATCCCAGCTCTTTTAAACGGTCCTTCATTTTAGGCAATTCTTCTAACTGATCATCTTTGCGGTGAATCTCATATTTGAGTTCTTTCTTTTGATCTTTAAGATTAAATATAAGATCATCTTTAGTTTCTATAGAATTTTTCAGCTGCTCGTTGTCCTTTTCGAGTTCCTCTAAATTATCTTCAAGAGAAGAGATTCTTTCTGACAACAAATTCTTTTCTTCTTTAGAATCCTTTTTTAGCTCCTGATACTTTTCTTCTAAATCCTCATATTTATTCTTTAATTTTTTTATTGTTTCATCTTTTTCTGCCAGCTGCTGCAGATAATTATTATCTTTCTCCCTTAAAGTAACAGCCATTTTTTCTCCCATACCGGTAAATATATTGGTTATTTCTTTGGTAATAGTCTGAAGAGAGGCCAGATCACCACTTAACTCAGGCACCTCATCCTTAACAGTATTGATATTATAAAGCCCCAATAAGTGCTCTACAAAGTCACCTCGGTTTTCAAAATCACTCATATCAGCTAGCTCATTGATCTTTTCTTTAGTTTCCTTGCTTACTTTAGCACTCCAGGTTTCTGACATAATAATACCTCCTCAGGTTGTTTTCAATGATATTTCTTCTAAATTTAATTTCCAAAATCAAATCTTAAAATAAATTAATATACTATAGTTTACTTAAGTTTACTTTGTAAACTAAGCTATAATATAAGTTTACTAAATATTTTTACAATAGTCAATAAAAATATGAAATGGGGAATAAAATAGTTAAAAATAGCAGTTAAACAATAGAAAGACGAACACATGTATGATAAAATAAAGGGGAGAAAGGAGCTGATCAGATATGAACCTGAAGGATAGAGGCAACAAGAAATGGACTGCTATGATGCTGATTGAGCACAGGAAACGGTTAAAAGAATTGAAGGAAAGTGAAAAGGACATGAATGTATATGATAATCTAAAAGTGACCCAGGATAATAATTTAAAATTGACCCGTTTAAATAGATAATATAAACTGTCCATAATAAAATATAAATTATGGGCAGGTGAAAAAGGTGATAAAATTGAATGAAAAAGCCAATATTCTAATTAAACATTTTGTCGAGGGTCAATCCATTAGAAAAATTTCTAGAGAGTCAGAATTTTCAAGAAATACTATCCGAAAATATATCCGAGATCATGAAGAAAAACTTCAGGATCTGGATAAAGCCAAATCCAGAGATGAAATATTAGCCTTAATTGAATCTCTTGTAGAAACACCTGAGTATGACAGCTCCAATCGTAATAAATATAAAATGAATGAAGCTATCAAAAAAGACATCGCTTACTGCATTAAAGAAAATAAAAAACGGAGAGCAACAGGTATGCGTAAGCTACAGCGTAAAAAGATTGACATTCATGAGTATTTGCTCGGTAAAGGTCATGATATCAGCTACTCAACAGTCTGTAACTACATTAGGAACACCTATGAAAATGCAGCCAAAGAAGCATATATAAAACAGCTCTATCATGAAGGAGAATCACTTCAGTTCGACTATGGTGAAGCCAATTTAGAAATTGCAGGTAAAAACAAAACTCTTAATATGGCTCTATTCACAACTGGTTTTGGTTTTCATCACTATGGTAAATTTTATGCCAATAAAAAGATGACTTCATTTTTAGATGCCCATGTTAAAGCATTTGAGAACTTCAATGGAGTATATCATGAAGTAGTCTATGATAACTTAAAACAAGCTGTAAAAAGATTTGTTGGTCCTTCTGAAAAGGAAGCTACTGAAGATCTAGTTAAGCTTTCCCTCTACTATGGCTTTAAATACCGCTTTTGTAACGCATATCGCGGGAACGAGAAAGGCAAGGTAGAGAAAGGTGTTGAGTTCGTCAGGCGTCGGATCTTCTCTCAAAAAACAAGTTTTGAATCCATAGAAGAAGCAAATGAGTATCTTGCTGCAGGACTAAAAAGGCTTAACGCAATGGAAAAAGCTGAATTAGATAACAAATCACCATATGAATTATGGCAGCAGGAAATACCATATCTACTGCCTTTAAAACCTTCTTATGAGGCCTGCAGAGAACGAGAATGTAGAGTCAATAAATACAGCTTTGTAACCTTTGAGCAGAATAAATATTCTGTACCTGATCATCTTGTTGGAAGATTTGTTAATAGCAGAATTTACTCAGATTATATAAAAATATACTACAACGATGAACTGGTAGCAAAGCACCAAAGAATATATGAAGTTCATAAATGCAGTATTGAAATTGAACATTATCTTCTAACTCTAAAAAGAAAGCCTGGTGCATTGAAAAACTCGCTAGCTTTTCATCAAATGGCACCAGACCTTAAAGAGATATATGAATTATACTACGATAATTATACCAGAAAAACTAAAGAATTCATAGAACTTTTAGAACTGGTAAGTGAAAAAGGTCTGGCTGAAATCAAGGATGCTATAGATACACTTTCTAAAAACAAAAAGTCAATGGTAACAACTGCTAATATCAAAGTGTTAGTTCAAAAAGAGAATACTCCTGATGTTACGATTTCCAGCGAAATAAATGAGAATTCTCTGGAACTGTTAAAAAAATGGGATACTATGTTTAGTCTCCAAAATCATCAGGAGGTGATCCAGTAATGAATAAAGAAATCATACTGGAAACTAAAAATTACATCAAAGAGCTAAAGATTGCTGGTATTAGAAACGATTTAAATCAAAAGCTGGCTGAAGCCTATCGCGACAATACACCTTACGAAGAATTATTAAGAGATCTTTTTAGGGATGCATATGATATGCGAAAAGAAAACGGCCGCAAAAATAGAATTAAAAATGCTAAATTCCCATACAAAAAGTATTTGGATACGCTGATTGTAGACTATCTTCCTGAGAGTGCTCAAGCTAAGTTTAAAGAATTAAAGTCGCTTAAATTTATTGAAGAAACTAGAAATATAATTTTCTCAGGAAACCCAGGAACTGGTAAAACCCATCTGTCTATAGGCCTTGGTATCAAGGCCTGTAACGAGGGGTACAAAGTCTTTTTTGCCACAGTACCACAGTTTATCAATCAATTAAAAGAAACGCAGAGTGAAAGAAGATTAACTAATTTTGAGTCTAAATTCCAAAAATATGACTTAATAATTTTAGATGAATTAGGCTACATCTCTTTTGACCAGAAAGGAAGTGAGCTTTTATTCTCCTTTCTTTCACTAAGAGCAGAACGCAAATCTACTATTATAACCTCCAATCTCTCATTTGAGAGATGGAATGAGGTGTTTAATGATCCGGCATTAACTGCAGCTATGGTAGATAGATTGACCCACAAATCATATGTAATTAATATGAATGGTAATTCTTACCGAATGAAAGAAACTGAAGAGTGGCTGGGTCAATAAAATTAATATTATTTTTTGCTTACCCGGGTCAATTTTCAATTAATAAAAGGGTCAAATTTCACTTGACAAAAACACATGAAAAAGCCAGTTTTAGATGATCAGGAAAAAGAAGAAATAAACTATAAGCTACAGCAGGCTGTTCAAAATAATCTGCCGGTAGAAATAAAGTATTATGAAAATAAAAGGTTCAAAACTGCCTCAGGGATAATCAAAAAAGTGAATTCAAATTAAAAAGAAGTGATTATATCAGAGAAGGGAGACAAGCAGCAGAAAACATCTCTTAATAACCTATTGAATTTAAGACTGAAATAAAGAAATCAAATTCTGATAAAACAAGACTTAATATCAGCTATAATCCTATTAATTTTTAGACCAGAGGTTTGGATGTTTAGCAAATATATGTATTTTTACTTTTAAACTAAAATAAGATAAAATAAGATATAGTATTATTATATTATAGAAAGAGGTGATTAAATTGGATGTCCAAGTTGTGCATGAAGCTTTTTTTATGGTTTCAATAATCTTTTTTGGTGGGATGGTAGGGGGAGCAATAGCTCAGAAACTTGAATTACCTGATGTTGTTTTATATTTAATAGTAGGAATTTTATTTGGACCCTATGGTCTACATATTTTAAATATGGCAACTGAATCTTTAATTATTAAACTTATTTTAACGCTGGGAACTTTATTTATTCTATATCTCGGCGGTAGAGAGGTTAAAATAAGAGTAATAAAAAAAGTGAAAATTACAATATTTTTACTTTCAACAGTGGGAATTTTGATTTCTGCGACTATTGTAGGGCTCTCATCTTATTTATTATTAGGTATTCCGATTACTACAGCGCTTTTATTAGGAGCTATAATTTCTCCTACAGATCCAGCTACTCTAGTACCTATTTTCAAACAGCATAAAATTAATCAGAAAGTAGCTCAAACTGTAACGAGTGAGTCTGCTTTTAATGATGCAGTTGGATCAGTATTATTTTTTACTCTTCTTAATGTAATAACTTCCGGTCATTTAAGTTTAGAACATAGTTTTATTATATTTTTAAAAGATACTAGCTTTGGTATTGGAATTGGTCTTTTAGTAGGTGTTTTGGGCACTATACTTATTTCTCGGAGTGATTATGGTTTTTTAAAAAACTTTTCCCCAATCATGTCTATGTTTGTAGCTATTACTTCCTACCTTGTTTCTGAAAATTTTGGAGGTAGTGGTTTTATGGCCAGTTTTGTAGCTGGGATGGTATGTGGAAATAAAGATTATTTTGGAATAAAAAGTGATAAAACGAAGAAAAAAGTTCAAGAAGATGTTAATGAAACAGTAGGCCTTATATTAAGAATGATGATATTTATTGTATTAGGTACAATGATTGATTTTAATATAATATTTAATCATTTCTGGATTCATTTATTAATTATTTTATTATTTATGTTTGTGGCTAGGCCATTAACTATTTTTGCTTCTGCACTTCCAGATACCAAGGCAAAATGGGAATGGAACGAATTATATTTTATGTGCTGGGTAAGAGAAACAGGTGTTATGCCTGCTGCTTTTACCGGAATGCTTATGGGTATGGATATACCATATTTGAGACATATTGTTGGAATAACTTTTATGACTATAATAATTACTCTATTAGTTCAGTTCAGGCTACCACTACTAATATTCTAGCTTATAAGTTAGGCTTAATAGATGAATATTGAATTAATTCGAATAAATTGTTGTAAAAAGGGTTGACAATCCAACCCTTGTCTTCAGCTAGCAGTTGGCATTATTAACCCCCGCATCAGACTTTCACTGATTAATAAATATCCATACTAGGCAAACTAAAAAAACTCCACAGTACTTTAAAAGACTGTGGAGTTCTATTTCTTTTCATTGAATTTTCTGCTCAAGCTCTTTTATTTACCATAGAAAGACTTCTTATAAATTTCTTTCATATCTTCGACAGTAGGCTGCTTAGGATTTGTTAGTGTACAGGGATCTTCCAGAGCATTTTGAGACATTCTATCAAGAATAACTTCAAAATCATCTGCAGTAAAGTCCAACCAGTCGATATCTTTAAATGCAGGTACTATACCAACATTTTTATTTAATTCCCTGATAGCATCAGCTAAACTATCTACACCTATGAAGTTTTCAACATATTCAAACTTATCTTTAGCAGCTTCATAGTTGAATTCAATTACATATGGTAGTAAAACTGCATTGGCTAAACCATGAGTTATGTGCAGTTCTCCACCAATTTTGTGGGCTAAACTATGAATAATCCCTAAAGAAGAATTGGAAAAAGCCATTCCTGCCATGGTAGAAGCATTGTGCATTTTCTCACGTGCATCAAGGTTGTCACCATCTTCAACAGCCGCAGGCAAATATTTAAAGACAAGATCAATAGCTCTTAGAGCCAATGGGTCTGTATAATCACTAGCACCAGTTGAAACAAAAGATTCCACTGCATGAGCCATGACATCCATCCCTGTATTAGCGGTTATATGAGCTGGCATAGTTGTTGGAATTTTAGGATCAATAATAGCTATATCAGGTATAATCTCTGGCGATACAATTGGATATTTGATTTTTTTCTTGGTGTCAGTAATAACTGAAAATGCTGTAATCTCCGAAGCAGTACCACTTGTCGAAGGAATTGCTATAAACTTAGCCTTCTGTCTTAATTTAGGAATTGAACCCACTTCGATGATATCCTCAAAATTTAATTTAGGATGTTCATAAAATACCCACATTATCTTGGCTGCATCCAGAGCAGAACCCCCTCCAATAGCTATTACCCAGTCTGGTTCAAAGTCCAGCATTGCTTCTTTTCCTCTTTCAACAGTCTCTACAGAAGGATTGGGTTCTACTCCATCAACAACAATTGACTCTAGCCCAGCTTCTTCCAGAAAACCAGCAGCTTTATCAAGAAAGCCAAACTTTTTCATAGAGCTGCCTCCAGTTACCAATACAGCCCGTTTCCCCTCTAAACCCTTTAAGTAATCTAATGAATCAGCCTCAAACTCAATATCAGGTGGAATTAAAAATGAATTCATTATAGTCATCTCCTTATCAATTTAGATTTTCTTCTACTTTTTCTTTAAACTTTTCCATATATTTCACTTTTAATATATTGATCAATAGCCTGGGCTGCCTTTTTCCCAGCTCCCATGGCTTTAATCACAGTAGCGGCACCAGTTACAATATCACCACCGGCAAAAACACCTTCTTTACTGGTCTGTCCTGTATCCTCTTCAGCAACAATTGTTCCCCAATCATTAGTTTCAAGATCGGGAGTATCATTTAAAAGTATCGGATTGGGACCCTGACCAATAGCTATAATAACTGTATCTACATCTAGCACATATTCAGAATCTTCAATAGGAAGAGGACGTTTTCTACCAGATTCATCTGGTTCTCCCAATTTCATTTTCACACATTCCATTCCTTTAACAGTACCCTCTTCATCACCTAAAATTCTAACTGGATTATTTAAAAGGTTAAACTGAATTCCTTCAGCCTCAGCATGTTCTATTTCTTCTTCACGGGCCGGCATCTGTTGACGGGAACGACGGTAAACTATCATTGATTCTTCAGCTCCTAATCTCAAAGCAGTTCGAGCTGCATCCATCGCCACATTTCCAGCTCCTACAACCGCAACTTTTTTCCCGGTATAAACTGGAGTCTTATATTTTGGAAATTTATAGGCCTTCATTAAATTAACCCGGGTCAAAAATTCGTTTGCCGAATAAACACCATTTAAATTTTCTCCTTTAATCTTCAAGAAACGAGGAAGGCCAGCACCTGTCCCCACAAAAACAGCATCAAAATCATTATTCAGCAGTTCATCTACACTCTTTATTTTTCCAATAACCTGATTTAATTTAAGATCTACACCAAATTTTCTAATATTTTCTACTTCAGATTTGACTATAGCTTTTGGTAATCGAAATTCTGGAATACCATAGGTTAAAACACCACCAGCTTTATGAAAAGCTTCAAAGATAGTAACTTGATAACCTAGTTTAGCCAGATCAGCTGCTGCTGTTAAACCCGAAGGACCAGAACCAACTATAGCAACATTTCCAAGAGATTGTTTTTGGTTTTCGGATTCATTTTCCTCTACTGATTCACTTTCCTTGGCTGCAAACTCAGAAGCAAATCTTTCTAATCTTCCTATCGCAACCGACTCACCCTTAATACCCAAAACACACTCTGCTTCACATTGTTCTTCCTGAGGACAGACGCGTCCACAGACAGCCGGCAGATTATTTTTTTCTTTTATTTTAGATAAGGAGGCTTTAAATTTACCATCCTTTATCAGTTTAATAAACTCTGGAATATTAACTTCAACTGGACAGCCCTTGATACAGGCTGGGTTTTTACACTGTAAACATCTTTCTGCTTCCTGGACTGCATCTTCTTTTCCATAACCAAGAGCAACTTCCTTAAAATTATTTATTCTTTCTTCGGGATCTTGTAAAGGCATTTCATTTTTTACTGCTGATGGCATTGATATTCACCTCCGGCATGACTAAGTGCTTCCTGTTCATAATCCCCGTAAAATGTCTGTCTTCTCATCTGTTCATCAAAATCAACAAGATGTCCATCAAATACCGGACCATCTACACAGGCAAATTTTGTTTCTTCACCAACAGTAACCCGGCAACCTCCACACATTCCAGTACCATCAACCATCAATGAATTCAGGCTAACTAGAGTTTGAACCCCATAATTTTTAGTTAGTTTAGAAACAAACTTCATCATGATCATGGGACCAATAGCAATAACTAAATCTATATCATTATTTTCCTCAAGTTTATCTTTTAAGATATCAGTAACAAACCCCTGTCTACCCTGAGATCCATCGTCGGTAGATATCATCAGTTGATCACTAATAGCTTTAAATTCATCTTCCATAATTAACATTTCTGAAGTCTTTGCTCCCAGAATAGATATTACTTCTGCCCCATTTTCCTGTAAAGATTTGGCTTTAGGATATAGAGGAGCAACACCCAGACCGCCACCAACACAGACAACTTTAGAATATCTTTCTGTGCTAATATAATTGCCCAGTGGTCCTACTACATCTCTAAATACATCTCCCTCAGTAAGATTACAGATCTGTTTACTACTGAAACCTACTTCCTGAATAATAATAGTTAATGTACCCTGTTCACGATCAAAATCAGCTATGGTTAAAGGAATCCTTTCCGATTCTTCATCTACTCTAACTATCAAGAAATGACCTGGCTCAGCTTTAGCCGCAATTTCGGGAGCATCTACTTTTAAAGATGTAATTTTAGGGGCCAAAACTTTTTTCTCTAAAATTTGATACACATTTTTCCCGCCTTTCTGACTTTTTGTGAAATATATCATATATTTGGAACAATTGCTACATATATTAGATAAATTAAAAATGATATTTTGTTCACAATTTATTTAAAAAATTGGTTCTTTGACAAATGTTGTGAAATCTAAATAGCACCGTTTGAATCATGTTATCTCTTTGTTTTTTTGAATTACTCTTAAATACTTAGCAATGATAAAAATACTCGGCGTTTTAAGTTTTCAACTTTGGGAACACCGTAGCCAATTCTTTTGATTAATTTGATTTTGTTGTTTAATCCTTCAGCAAATCCGTTGGTTATTCTAGTTTTAAAATAGTTAATAATGTGTTGTTCCCAGCGTTTTACTGTTCCTTTAGCTCTATAGAAAAGATTTAATTTAGACTGACTAACATTTTCATACCAGTTATTTAAAGCTTGAATAGACTCTTTAACATCAGGAATCTGTAGTAAATCACGAAATTCTTCTTTTAGCTCCCATGCTTTTTCTAAAGCAGGAGATAGTTTGAAGATCTCTATCAGCCTCTGATGACTGTCTTCATCAAGGTCTTCACCGGCCATTAGAAGGGTGAGTCTTGATTTATAGAACTTCTTTCTATTGGCAGCAGTCTGTTTATCCTGTTCCTCTATTCTCAGCTTATCCAGAGCATTATTGATAGCTGTAACCAGATGGAACTTATCAACCACTATCTTAGCATTGGGAAAGACAGTTTTAGCAACAGCCTTGTAGGGACTCCACATATCCATGGAGAAGTATTTGATCTGCTCCCTCAGTTTCTTAGGCCAGGTATTGAAGTACTCGATTAGATCTTTCTTTTTACGGGAAGATAAGATATCAATTAACTTACCGTTAATCGGATCAGTTAGAGCAACTGCGTATTTATGTTTTTTCTTGATTGCAAATTCATCTATACTGATAGCTTCAACCTCATCTAAGATTGCAATTTGAGCTTCTTCAATCAGAGTGTCTAATTTGCTGTGTACCGAGTTTTTAATGCTTGTATAGCTTAGGTCATTTTCTCTGGCCACTCTTGAGTAATCACGGCTATCAGTTTGCTTTAAAAGATGTATTTTAAAACGCTCTGTTTTCCGTGAATATTTAGTGACGCTTTCTATTCTCTTGGGTATTGCTCTTTTGCCACAATGATCGCAGCTATAGCGTTTCTTTTCAAGTCTAATAACTGTTTTTTTATCTCGAAGAGAAGTATCCTGAATCATTTGAGTTTTTCTATCATGAATCTTTTCTGCTTTTTTGCCGCAGACAGGACATTTAACATGATCTATTTTATAGTCAGCTACAAAAACTAAATATTCCTCCGTTTTAATTAAATCTGTTGCAACTAGGTCTGGTAAATCCATTAAATCTGTGATAAGATTATTATGCATTTGCTTGACTCCTTTATTGAATTTTTGGTGTTGTAACTATTTAATTCAACGGAGCCAGGCAAATGCCTTTTTTATTTAGATATTTTTAGATTTACAGTTTTTTCTTCACAACATTAATTATACAACCTCTTTATTTTACAACAAGTACTGAAGTCTGAGCATGATGCACAACTTTGTCACTTATACTGCCCAGTAAAAATCTTTTAACTTTCCCCAGTCCTTTATCAGCAATAACTATCATATCTATCTCATTATTTTCAGCAAAATCACAGATTTCATCTGCCGGGTCATCACCAATCTTAACAACTTTTTTTATCCTGACATCTCTTTTTTTAAAAAAGTCAACTGCTTCATCTACAATCTTATAGCCTATTTCCTTGTATTCTTCATTTTTTTGACCAGATATCTCCTGTAGTGTTTTTGTGACACTGAAAAACCCCTGTTATCTTATCTGACAACAGGAGTTTAAATATTTCTAACTTACATTTTTACAACTGGCTTAATAAGATCTCTTGGTTTATCTTTCATTAATAGTAAAGCATCTTCTATTTTATCTATTCCTTCATAAACATGTGTAGCCATCATTGAAGGATCTATTTTCTCATATTTAACTAATTCAATAAGTTTTTCCATACGCACTCTACCTCCAGGACAGAGGCCACCTCGAATAGTTTTATGAGCCATACCACAACCCCATTCAGCACGGTTAATAGGTATATTTTCTCCTTCACCAAAATAATTAATATTGGCTATATTTCCGTTAGCTTTGGTTATCTTTACAGCAGTAGAAAAGATATTGATATTTCCTCCAGCGATAATTGTTCGATCTACACCTTTTCCATCAGTTAAATCCATAATCTGCTCAGCTGTATCACCATTTTTATAATTTATAATATCATGGGCACCGTACTCTTGGGCCACTTTCACACAATTAGGTCTACTACCAACAGCTATAATTCTACCAGCACCTTTCAGACTAGAACCGGCAACTGCCATTAATCCCACCGGACCTATACCAATTACAGCCACAGTATCACCAAATTCAATCTCAGCCATTTCAGCACCATGAAAACCAGTAGTCATCATATCAGTTATCATTACAGCTGATTCCAACGAAATATTTTCTGGTAAATGAGCCAAATTCATATCAGCATCATCTACATGAAAATATTCAGCAAAAACACCATCTTTAATATTGGAAAATTTCCATCCTGCCAACATACCACCAGAATGCTGATGTCTTTCATTTTGTATTTCACGAGTATTCCAGCTAGGTGTAATAGCTGGTACTACTACTTTATCACCAGGTTGAAAATCCTCCACTTCATCCCCAATTTCAACTACCTGACCCACAGCTTCATGACCTAGAATCATATTATTCCTTTCTCCTACACCACCTTCAAAAACAGTGTGAATGTCAGAAGTACAGGGAGCTACAGCCAATGGTTTAACTATAGCATCATATGGACCAGCTACAGGCTTTTCCTTTTCTATCCATCCCGTCTCACCTATTTTTAACATAGCAAAAGCTTTCATAATCAAATTCCCCCTTAATATGTTTTTAATTTCACAAAATATTGTTATTTATATCACAAATACTATATAATTAAATAGTAGTACTTCCCTTACCTCTTAGTTACGGTAAATATTAAATGTTATTGCTTCTATATAGTTATATAGTAAATTAATATCAAACAATATCTTGATTTTTAATAATTTTTTTAAAGAAATTATTTGTGATTTTTTTTACTAATACTAGAAAAAATTTTATTGAGTTGTTTTTTTATTAAACATATTCAATAA
>Ga0208154_10117_pt1 | contig 18441 bp, 20 predicted proteins | sample Wag4S2014_11_5_FD_187354 | JGI IMG/M metagenome (GOLD analysis project Ga0208154, IMG submission 187354) | Deep subsurface shale carbon reservoir microbial communities from Ohio, USA - Utica-2 Time Series 2014_11_5 (SPAdes) (version 2) ...
GTTTAATATATTGATGAACAAAATAGAAGGAAGTATTTTTTTGGATTTATTTGCGGGTACAGGAAATATAGGCATCGAGGCATTAAGCAGAGGGGCACAGTTTTGCTATTTTGTAGATAAAAGTTTAAAAAGCATAAAATGTATAAGGGAGAATGTAACTGAATTAAATTTAGTACCTTTTGCTAAAATACTTCATCGAGATGTTTTAAAAGTTATCGAAATGTTAGACAAAAATAATACAAAGTTTGATATAATATTTTTAGATCCCCCTTATTATCAAAACCTTGTTGACAAAACTCTTATAAAGCTTGGAGAGGCTAAAGTTTTAAAGGAAGATGGCATTGTAATAGCAGAACACCATAAAAATGATAAAGTAAGAGAAATGTATGGAAATTTAGTAAAGATAAGAGAAAATAAATATGGGGAGACAATATTATCATTTTATAAGGAGGAAATATGAAAACTGCAATTTATCCAGGGAGTTTTGATCCAGTTACCTATGGACACATTGATATTATAGAAAGAGGAGCAAATCTGTTTGATAAGCTGATTGTAGCTGTGCTTTTAAATCCCTCGAAAAAGCCCTTATTTTCGGTGGAAGAAAGGGTAGAGCTTTTAAAAGCGGTAACTTATGATATTTCTAATGTAGAGATTGATTATTTTGATGGTTTATTAGTAGATTATGCTAAAAAAGTCAAAGCTAATGCTATAATAAAAGGCTTAAGAATGGTATCTGACTTTGAATATGAGTTTCAAATGGCACTAATCAACAAAAAATTAAATCCTTCTCTTGAGACGATTTTTTTAATGACTAATGCAAAGTATGGATATCTAAGTTCCAGTGTGGTAAAAGAAATTGCTCAGTTTGGCGGTTGTCTTTCTGAGTTTGTGCCGGATATTGTGGCTCAAAAATTAATGGAAAAATTTTCAAGATAATTAAAGGGGGGTTTATTTTTGTCAAATTTTGATGGTTTAGAAGTTCTTAATCTTTTAGAAGAATTAGAAGACATTATAGAAAACAGTTCTTCTATTCCTCTTTCTAACAAAGTTTTGATAAACAAAGAAGAAGTTTTGGACTTAATAAGACAAATCCGAATAAAATTGCCAGATGAATTTAAAAGGGCGGAATGGATCAAACAAGAAAGGCAAAGAATTCTTTTAGAGGCACAACAGGAAGCAGAAATGATAATAAAAGAAGCTGAACAAAAGATTAAGGAAATGGTGAGTGAAAGTGAGATAGTTAAAAAGGCGGAAAAGACGGCAGCAGAAATAATTTCTACTGCCCAAGCTAATGCAAAGGAAATAAGGTTAGGAAGTAGAGAATATGCTGATGAATTACTTGCTAAAATTGAGTCACAAGTGTCTGAAATATTAGAAACTATTAAAAGAAATAGAGAAGAATTAAAAGGCAACAAGTAATTAATGTTGTTGTAGATATTGTTTTATGGCTATTGCAAAAAATAGGATAGTTAAAGTGACAATTATAAAAATTATTGAAGAAAATTGAAATAGGTCCCAGGAATTTTTGTAAGTATATGGGTTGAAAACGTGAGAAATTGCATTTTCTTCTTGAATTTTTATTACAGAGAGTAACCAATGGGAGTATAAAGCCGCAAGAAAAAATTGGATTGTTTTTGCAATGAAATAAGGAAAATATTTTATTTTTGTTTTTGCTATTACTCCTAACACTTGTCCATGTATCGATATTCCGCCCCATGCTATTATAGCGCTTACTAGTACTACTTTTTGTTCTAAAGGTGCAGAAACTTGGCTTATTAAGTTTGAACCTACTGTTATTTCTAAGAGGCCACTTAAAAAAGCAGGTATTAGACTTTTGTCAAAACCTAATAATAAGAATATAGGAGATATAAAGTAAGAAAGAAAATCCAAAATTTTATACAGTTTTAAAAGTTCTATTACAACCGAAAAAAGTATAACATACCCTCCTATTATGATAATAGTATTTGTTGATTTAAAGACAGCTTCTGACAGTATAGTGCTTAAACTTTTTTTGTTCTGCTCTCTTGTATAATACATTTTTTTGATGGCGGCATTTAAAAGGTTTTTTATTGAAGGAGGTTTTTTATAAGAATTTTTCTTGTAGAGACGAAAGAGAAGTCCAGTGGTTATAGCTGCTAAGTAATTAGAAGCCATGATTATGTATCCGGATTTTGGACTACCGAACATGCCAATTGCGACGGCTCCCAACATGAAAAGGGGGCCTGAATTGTTGCAAAAGGACATGAGTCTTTCTGCTTCTTCTGTTGTGCATAAATTTTCTTCCCAAAGTCTTGATATTACTTGAGCCCCCACGGGATAGCCGGAAGTGTATCCGATTGCCATCGCAAAAGAGCCACTTCCCGGCACGTTAAATAAGGGCCTCATTATAGGTTCTAAAAAAGTGCCTAAAAAATGTACTACTCCTAATTGTAAAAGAAGCTCTGAACCTATGAAAAAAGGAAGTAGAGAAGGAGTAATAGTAAAAAGCCAAAGGTTTATACCGCCTTTGGCGGCTTCTAATGCTTCTTTAGGGAAAAGTATTAAAGATAGTACCATTAAAATTAAAAAAGAAATAAAAATATTTAAAAAGGTGTTTTTCAAGATTTATCCCCACCTTGTTTTGATGTCATTACTATATTATTTAAAAAGTCCTTTAAAAATGAATGGTGGGGAGTTTAAAGTTTTATTAAAGGATGTATAAAATCTAAGCCGGCGATAGAGGAGTTTTTATAAGCTAAAGTATAGATATCAGTAGCAAATAAATCTTTTTCGAACATTTTAGTGTTAGATAGTTTTTCTTTATACTGAGATACTTTTGTGATTATAGGGAGGGGAGATTTTTTCTTTATTTCTCTTAGCATTTCTTTGCCCTTTTCATTAAAACCCAAAACCCTTATATAATTAGGGCCATCAAATTCTTTAAAAATTTGTTTATCTATATTAAGTAATAGATGAATGAGTATATGTCTTATTCTGCTTTCGGTGTATCGCTTTGATTTTACAAGTTTCATAAGTTCCTCAACATTATTAGTTTTATAAGAAGCTTTGTAAATTTTATTTTCTAAGCCTTCAGAGACATCAAATATGTGATTGAGAGGAATGTGATTTCTCAACAGATAAATTAAAATATTAGAAAATTCCTCTAAAGATACGGGACCTTGTTTTTTTTCAAAAGAACTTTGCAAAATTTCTTTTGTAAAGTCCGGGATATATTTTTCTAAGCCTTCTAGTCCCTTTTCAAAAATATGCTTTCTTATAGAAGAGGCACTGGCAAATTCTCCTTTTAGCTCTAAAGAGGTGTACAAAGAGCCTTTTCTCTTTATAGTAAAAGGTGTAATAGAACTACCTATTTTCTTTAAAGATTTAAGGTATTCTATTGCCAATATGTTATTGGATGTTTGTAAAATCTTTTCTATTTCATTATTATTTATAACTTTTTGTAATGCTAATTCCCGTGCTTTTGCAAAGGTTATGCCGCTTTTTAAATATTCTTTTAATGCTTTTCTATAATAAATTGGCTCTTCTAAAAGTATTTCAGCAATTTTTGTGAGTTCGTTTAAATCGCCTTTTTCACTCCCAAAGGAAATACAATCTACTATTTTTAAAGAGTCTAATAATTTCACTGCTCCATAAGCGAAATTTTCAGCTGTAGAGGTAGCATAAACTACTGGTAACTCGATTACCAAATCTATACCGGCTTTTAATGCCATTTGAGTTCGTTTCCATTTGTCTACAATTGCTGGTTCTCCTCTTTGCACGAAGTTTCCACTCATTACTGCTATAGTATAATCGCATTTGGTTAATTCTTTTGAAGTTTGCAGATGGTAAAGGTGGCCATTGTGAAAAGGATTATATTCGACAATAATTCCTAAAATTCCCATACAACTTCTTACCCTTTCAAAAAATTTTTTAAGATATACTTATTATTTTACATAAAATATGATAAAATGTAAAAGGGACATCGTGTATACAATATTATAGTGATAAAATTAAAAAAGGAAGGGAGATTTTAAATGGCAGTAATGGATAGTATCATACAAAAGGCTAAAGCTAATAAAAAAAGGATTGTGCTTCCTGAGGGAAGTGAAGCTCGAACTTTAAAAGCTGCTGAAAAGGTTATTAAAGAAGGTATTGCTGATGTAGTTTTATTAGGGAAGGAAGAAGAAATAAAAGAAAAAGCAAAGGGATTGGATATCTCGAAAGCAGAAATTATAGACCCTGAAAAGTCGCCTCTTTTACAAAAATATGCTGAAGAATATTATAATTTGAGAAAAAACAAAGGAGTTACAGAAGAACAGGCATATCAAATTATGAAAGACCCTATGTACTATGGGTGCATGATGGTCAAATTAGACGATGTTGATGGTATGGTATCTGGGGCGATTCACGCTACTGCTGATGTTTTCAGACCGGCTTTTCAAATTGTAAAAACTGCTGCAGGTGTCAAAGTAGTATCCAGCGCCTTTATAATGGAAGTACCTAATTGTACTTATGGAAGCGATGGAGTATTTATTTTTGCTGATTGTGCAATAAATCCTAATCCTAATGAAGAGGAATTAGCAGCAATTGCCATTGCTTCTGCCCATACTGCAAAAGTCCTTGCTGGAATTGAGCCTAGAATTGCTATGCTGTCATTTTCTACTAAAGGAAGTGCAAACCATGAATTAGTAGATAAGGTGAAAAATGCGACTAAAATCGCAAAAGAATTGGCGCCTGATTTGCTAATTGATGGTGAGCTTCAATTAGATGCTGCGATTGTCAAAGAAGTAGGAGAGTTAAAGGCTCCAGGAAGTCCTGTAGCGGGGAATGCAAATGTGCTTATTTTCCCAGATTTGCAAGCGGGAAACATTGGATATAAGCTAGTTCAAAGACTTGCTAAAGCTAATGCTATCGGACCAATTTCTCAAGGTCTTGCAAAACCTATCAATGACTTGTCAAGAGGTTGTAGTGTAGAAGATATTGTTAATGTTATAGCAATAACTTGTGTACAAGCTCAAGGGGTGCAAAAATAACTTTGAGGAGGCAGCGAGTATGAAGATTTTGGTTATGAACTGTGGAAGTTCGTCATTAAAGTATCAATTATTGGATATGGATAATGGAAAAGTGCTAGCGAAAGGATTGGCGGAAAGAATAGGTATCCATGATTCTCTTTTAACTCATCAAGTAGAGGGCAAAGATAAAATAAAGATACAAAAAGATATGAAAAATCATAAAGAAGCTATACAAATTGTTTTAGATGCTTTGGTTGATAAAGAAATCGGAATATTAAAGGATATGAAAGAAATAGATGCAGTAGGACATAGAGTCGTTCATGGTGGAGAGTTTTTTACTGATTCCGTATTGATTGACGATGAGGTAATCAAAAAATTAGAAGCATGTATTGACCTTGCACCTTTGCACAATCCTGCTAATATTGAGGGAATAAAAGCTTGTCGGCAGATAATGCCAGGGGTGCCAATGGTAGCAGTTTTTGATACGGCTTTCCATCAAACAATGCCAGATTATGCGTATATTTATCCCATTCCTTATGAATACTACGAGAAATACAGAATAAGAAGATATGGATTCCATGGGACTTCTCATAAATATGTATCTTTAAGAGCTGCTGAAATATTAAAGAGGCCTATTGAAGAGTTAAAAATTATTACTTGCCATTTAGGGAATGGGTCTAGTATTGCTGCGGTTAAAGGCGGTAAGTCGATAGATACAAGTATGGGATTTACTCCATTAGAAGGGCTGGCTATGGGTACAAGGTCCGGAAATGTTGATCCTTCAATTATAACTTTCTTAATGGAAAAAGAAGGATTGACTGCAGAACAGGTTATAGATATACTTAATAAGAAATCAGGTGTATACGGAATTTCAGGAATAAGTAATGACTTTAGAGATATAGAAAATGCAGCTTTTAAAGAAGGGCATAAAAGGGCTATGTTGGCATTAAAAGTTTTCGCTTATAGGGTGAAAAAGACAATAGGTTCTTATACAGCTGCTATGGGTGGTGTTGATGTAATTGTGTTTACTGCTGGAGTTGGAGAAAATGGACCAGAAATGAGAGAGTTTATTTTAGAGGATCTAGAGTTTTTAGGTTTTAAACTGGACAAAGAGAAGAATAAGGTAAGAGGAAAAGAGGAAATTATATCTACAGAAGATTCAAAAGTTAAAGTTATGGTTATTCCTACAAATGAAGAATATATGATTGCTAAAGATACTGAAAAATTGGTAAGGGGTTTAAAGTAGATAATCTTGACAATGGGTTGTGGGGTTAGTATAATAGGTGATGTCAATTATTTTAAGGTGTGTGAAGAAAAATGAAAGTCGATCTATTAAAAATCAAAGGACAGCTTGGCCGCAGCATAAATATAGACTATGTAGAGGACATAGAGAGCATTGAATTTAAAGGGGAAGAATACAAAATTGTAACTCCTCTACATGTAAAAGGTACCATTACCGCACAAAAAGAAGGGCTTTTGGCAGAACTTGATATTACAGGTAGTATAAATGCTGTCTGCGACAGATGTTTGGATGAGTTTATTTATAATTTAGACCTTAAATTACGGGAATATGTAGAGGAGTCAGTAGACGAAGAAGTAGATGATAGCTTTTATGAAAATTTTGATTTAACTACTTTTGTAGTTCATTTTGTGATATTGTCATTGCCAATGAAATTTTTGTGCAAAGAAGATTGCAAAGGCTTGTGTCCTGTTTGCGGTACTAATTTAAACCATCAAACCTGTAGCTGCAAGCGGGAAGATATTGATCCGCGGCTTACCGTCCTTTCTAAACTACTGCAATAGATGTAGGAGGTGTTAAGATGCCAGTTCCAAAGAGAAGGACATCAAAGGCTAGAAGGGATACCAGAAGGAATAATAGTTATAAAATAGCTGCTCCGGCTTACGTTTTATGTCCAAGATGTCATGAGCCTAAACTACCTCATAGAGTATGTCCTAACTGCGGCTATTACAAAGATAGAGAGGTAATAAAAGTAGAAGAGTAAGAGTCAAAAAAAGTAGTAATAGGAAAAGACCTATTACTACTTTTTTTAGTTGATTTTACAAAAAAAATAATTTATAATTTTGGGTAGGTCATAAAAACAACTAATATCTGGAGCTGGTAATATGGCTGTGCGAATGAGTAAAGTAGAAAGGCAAAGACTTTTAAAAGAAAAAATAAATACTAACCCCTTTTACACTGATGACGAGTTAGCAGAAATGTTTGGAGTAAGTGTACAAACTATAAGACTTGACAGGATGGAATTGGGAATCCCTGAAGTTAGAGAGCGTATAAAAAGTGTTGCAGAAGAAAATTATCAAAAAGTGAGAACTATTACAGGCACTGAAGTAGTTGGAGAATTAATAGACTTAGAATTAGGTAAAAGGGGTATTTCGATTTTTGAGCCTACAGAGGATATGGTTTTTGTCAAGACAAAAATTGTGAAAGGGCAATACATTTATTCTCAAGCTGAGTCTTTAGCTATGTCTGTTATTGATGCCTCTGCTGCTTTAATTGGAGTTGCAAACATAAAGTACAAGTTTCCCGTTAAAGTAGGAGATAGACTTGTGGCGAAAGCCGAAGTGATACGTCAAAGAGGAAACAAATATTTTGTCTGGGTTAAGATAAAAGTTAAGGATAAGGAAGTATTCAGAGGAAAGTTCATTTTAGTGGCCATTGATGAGGATTTTCTAAAAAAAAGGAGTGACACTGTTGAGGTTAGCAATTGATGCTATGGGTGGTGACCATGCTCCAGAGGAGATAATTAAAGGCAGCTTAGAGGCACTAAAGCATTTTCAAGATATAGAAATTGTCCTTATTGGGAAAGAAGAAGTTTTACGCGGCCTCCAAAGAAAGGAGAAAAGGCTTAAGCTTGTTTATGCTTCAGAAGTTATTGAAAATGATGAAGCACCTGTTACGGCTGTTAGAAAGAAAAAAGATTCTTCAATGATAGTAGGTTTAGAACTTCTTAAAAAGGAAGAAGTGGATGCTTTTTTGTCAGCTGGCAATACAGGAGCTCTAATGGCAGGAGCATTGCTTACTTTAGGGCGCATTAAGGGAATTGACAGACCAGCTTTGGCTCCAATACTTCCTACTTTAAATGGGGCTACCGTGTTATTAGATGCAGGTTCTAATACTAATTGTGATGCTCAAAATTTGGTGCAATTTGCTGTCATGGGACATGTCTATGCTCAAAAAATGTTTGGGATAGAAAGACCAAGAGTAGGGCTTTTTAATATAGGAGCAGAAGAGGAAAAAGGAAATGAAGTAGTAAAAAAGGCTTTTGAAGAACTTAAAAAATCAAAACTAAATTTTATTGGGAATGTGGAAGGAAGAGATATCCCTTACGGCGTCTGTGAAGTTGTAGTCTGCGATGGATTTGTGGGAAATGCGATACTAAAGTCTATGGAAGGAATTGCTTCTGTGATTTCTCAACTTTTAAAGGAAGAGTTGACCCGAAATATTTTTACTAAACTGGGTGCTCTTTTGATAATGGGTGGATTAAAAAGAATAACTAAAAAAATGGATTACACTGAATACGGAGGAGCCCCTCTTTTAGGAATTAAAAAGCCAGTCATAAAAGCCCATGGCAACTCAAAAGCAAAAGCTATTTTTAATGCGATAAAACAAGCTAAAAATTTTGTAGATAATGATGTCTTAAATCACATAAAAGAAGAAATTGAGTCAATGGGAGATGAGTTAAGTGTGTGAAAAGATTGCTGCAGGAATTTTAGGTACAGGAAGTTATGTTCCCGAAAAAGTTCTTACTAATTTTGATTTAGAAAAAATGGTGGATACTTCTGATGAATGGATTACTACAAGGACAGGAATTAAAGAAAGACGCATTGCAGATCCTTCACAAGCAGCTTCTGATTTAGGAACTGAAGCTGCAAGGAAAGCATTAGAAGATGCAAAGGTAGACCCATCAGAAATTGACATGATCATTGTCGCAACTGTTACACCTGATATGAATTTCCCATCTACTGCTTGCATAGTTCAAGCTAATTTGGGTGCAGCCAACGCAGCCGCTTTTGATATCTCCGTCGGATGTTCAGGCTTTATATATGGACTTTCTATCGCTCAGCAATTTGTAGAGACTGGTATGTATAACAAAATATTGGTTATTGGAGCAGAAACTTTGTCTAAAATAATAAACTGGAAGGATAGAAACACTTGTGTTCTCTTTGGAGATGGAGCAGGGGCAGTAGTTGTGGGAAGAGTTGAAAGCGGATATGGAATATTGAGTTCTTATTTAGGAGCTGATGGAACTGGCGGGAAACACTTGTACATGCCAGCAGGTGGTTCTAGAATGCCGGCCAGCGAAGAGACTGTAAAAAAGAATTTACATACTATTTTTATGGAAGGGCAAGAAGTATTTAAGTTTGCAGTAAAAGTAATGGATAGTGCTACTATTGAGGCTTTAAACAGATGTGGTTTAAAACCAGAAGACATAGATATGCTTATACCTCACCAAGCAAACACAAGAATAATTGAAGCGGCGAGGAAGAGGTTAAAACTTAGCAATGATAAAATTTATATAAACCTTGATAAATACGGGAATACTTCTGCAGCCTCTGTTGCTATAGCTTTAGATGAAGCCTATAGAAAAGGACTGATAAAAAAAGGCGATGTCATACTAACTGTCGCTTTTGGTGCAGGTTTGACTTGGGCATCAAGTGTTATAAGATGGAGCAAGTAAGGGGTGAAAAATATGTTTAAAACGAAAATAGTAGAAATGCTCAATATAAAATATCCAATATTTCAGGGTGGAATGGCATGGGTCGCAACTGCAGAACTAGCTGCTGCAGTGTCAAATGCAGGAGGTTTAGGAATAATAGGAGCAGGTAATGCACCTGCCAGTTTTGTAAGGGAACAGATACGGAAGGCAAGAGAACTTACTGATAAACCTTTTGGCGTCAATGTAATGCTTTTGTCTCCTTTTGTTGATGAAGTTATGGAGGTTATTTTAGAAGAAAAAGTAGAAGTTATAACTACTGGAGCAGGGAATCCAGGTAAGTACATACAAAGACTTAAAGAACGGGGTATTAAAGTTATTCCTGTTGTGCCTTCAGTAGCATTAGCAAAAAGAATGGAGGACATTGGGGTAGATGCTGTTATTGCTGAAGGAACAGAATCGGGAGGTCATATTGGAGAATTGACGACTTTGGCGTTGGTACCTCAAGTAGTAGATGCTGTTAAAATTCCAGTCATCGCTGCAGGAGGAATTGCTGATGGACGGGGTTTTGCTGCGGCTTTTTGCTTAGGTGCTTCGGGAGTTCAAATGGGAACTCGGTTTGTATGCTCTACTGAATGTACTGCTCATCCTCGTTACAAAGAATATATTTTAAAGGCAAAAGACAGAGATGCTGTGGTTACAGGGAGAAGCACAGGTCATCCAGTCAGGTCATTAAAAAACAAACTGACAAGAGAATTTGAAAAGTTAGAACAAATGGGTGCTCCTAAGGAACAATTAGAAAAATTAGGAGAAGGAAAATTAAGAGCAGCAGTAGTAGACGGTGATGTAGAATACGGTTCTGTTATGGCAGGGCAAATTGCAGGACTTATAAATGATATTAAACCTGTTAAAGAAATAATAGAGGACATAATAAAACAAGCAGAGGAAGTAATTGACAATTTGAATAAAATGAGGTGAAAAAATGAAAGTAGCTTTTATTTACCCCGGGCAAGGTGCCCAATATGCTGGAATGGGCAAAGAAATATACCAAAAATACCAAGAGGCAAGAGAAATTTTTGAAAGAGCAGATGAAGCTTTAGGGTTTAGCATATCTAAACTTTGTTTTGAAGGACCAGAAGAAGAACTTATGAAAACAGAAAATACTCAGCCGGCCATTTTAACGGTTTCTGTTGCTTTAACAAAGGTTTTGCAAAAGAGAGGAATAAAGGCTGAGGTTACTGCAGGATTGAGCTTAGGAGAGTATTCCTCTTTAGTATTGGCTGAAGCTTTAGATTTTGAAGATGCGGTTCGTTTAGTGAAAAACAGAGGAAAGTATATGCAAGAAGTAGTACCCCAAGGAGTGGGTACTATGGCAGCAATACTGGGACTTGAAAATGAAGCAGTAGAAGAGATATGTCGTATTGCATCACAAGTTGGAATAGTAGAACCTGCTAATTATAACTGCCCTGGACAATTAGTTATATCTGGAGAAGTAAAAGCTGTGGAAAAAGCTGTCGAGCTAGCCAAAGAAAAAGGTGCAAAAAGAGCAGTAGTATTGGCAGTAAGTGCTCCTTTCCACTGCAGCATGCTAAAAAAAGCAGGAGAACTTTTGGAAAAGGATCTAGAAAAAATAGAAATAAAAGAGTTAAAAATTCCTGTAATATCAAATGTAACAGCTAACTATGTTACAAGGGAAGAAGTTAAAGATTTGCTCATAAAACAGGTGAGTCATCCTGTGCTATGGGAACAATCTGTAAAAAGAATGATTGAAGATGGAGTAGATACTTTTGTTGAAATAGGTCCAGGAAAGACTCTTACAGGTTTTGTTAAAAAGATTGACAGAACCAAAGCTGCCTATAATTTTGAAGATGAGGAGTCTCTTTTAAAGACTCTCTCTGCTTTGGAGGGATAAGTATGGAAACTGAAAGAAAAACTGCTTTTATAACCGGTGGGTCAAGAGGAATAGGACGTGCTATTGCTGTACGTTTAGCAAAAGATGGATTTAATATTGTTGTCAACTATTCAAAAAGCGATAAAAGTGCTGAAGAGGTTGTAAAAGAAGCAAAAGAGTATGGAGTAGAGGCAATGGCTGTCAAATGTGATGTCTCTAAATACGATGAGGTGGAAAAAGCGATAGATAAAATTGTAGAAGAATTTGGTAGTATAGATGTGGTAGTAAATAATGCGGGAATTACAAAGGATAATTTAATTTTGAAGATGGATGAAAGCGAGTGGGACCAAGTAATAGATGTAAATTTAAAAGGTACATTTAATGTAATAAAATTTGCCTCAAAGTATATGATAAAAAAGAGAAAAGGGAAAATAATAAATATTACATCTGTTGTGGGAATAATGGGAAATGCAGGTCAAGCTAATTATGCTGCTTCTAAAGCAGGAGTGATAGGACTTACTAAATCTGTTGCAAAAGAGTTAGCGAGTAGGGGAATAACAGTAAATGCTGTAGCTCCTGGCTTTATTGAAACAGATATGACAAGTGTGTTAAAAGATGAAATAAAAGAAAATATGTTAAGGAGCATTCCTTTGAAAAGAGCTGGAAAACCGGAGGATGTAGCTGAATTAGTTGCTTTTTTGGCGAGTCCCGCTTCAGATTACATTACTGGGCAAGTAATAAATGTTGACGGAGGAATGGTTATGTAATATTATCATAATGTATAATTTTTGAGAGGAGGTGAAGAAGGTATGATTTTTGAAAAAGTAAGGGACATAATAGCCGAACAACTCGGCATTGATCCAGAGGAAATAACGATGGAGTCATCTTTTATAGATGATTTAGGAGCAGACTCTTTGGACATAGTAGAGCTCATAATGGCTCTGGAAGAAGAGTTTGATATTGAAATTCCTGATGAAGATGCTGAAAAGATTAAAACGGTAGGTGATGTAGTAGAATACTTAAGCAATCTTGAATAATTGAGGTCCCGCGTTGCGGGACTTTATGCAATATAAAATTTTACTCTATTTTGGAGGTTTTAACCGATGAACAGAGTAGTTGTAACGGGAGTAGGAGTCATTACACCTTTAGGTAATACTGTAGAAAAATTTTGGAATTCTTTAATAAATGGTGAGTCTGGAATAGACACTGTTACCAAATTTGACGTGTCTGAGTTTCCTACTAAGGTAGCAGCAGAAGTAAAAGATTTTGAACCCACTTTATACATAGACAAAAAAGAAGCAAGAAGAATGGATAGGTTCATCCAGTTTGCTGTTGCCAGCGCGAAGTTGGCATTAGAGGATTCACAAATTGACCTTTCTAAAGTTGATTTAAACAGGTTTGGGGTCATTTACGGTACAGGCATAGGAGGAATTGAAACTTTTGAGAATCAGTTGAAAATTATGCATGAAAAAGGTCCCGGAAAAGTAAGTCCCTTTTTCATCCCTATGATGATAGCAAATATGGCAGCAGGTCAAATTGCAATAACTTTTGGGCTAAAAGGGATAAACGAGACTATAGTAAATGCCTGTGCTTCCAGTACTAATGCTATAGGAGAAGCTTTTAAAGCTATTCAACGGGGAGATGCAGACCTTATAGTTACAGGTGGTACTGAAGCCGCTATAACTCCTATGTCTTTCGCAGGCTTTTGTGCAATGAAAGCTATGTCCACAAATGAGGACCCTAAAAAAGCCTCCCGTCCTTTTGATTTGAATAGAGATGGTTTTGTAATGGGAGAAGGGTCTGCAAGCTTAATTTTAGAATCTTTAGAACATGCACAAAAAAGAGGAGCTAAAATTTATGCAGAGATAATAGGTTATGGTGCTACAGATGATGCTTACCACATAACTGCTCCTGCGCCAGAAGGAGAAGGAGCTGCTCGTGCAATGGAAGCAGCTTTAAAGGACGGAAAAGTAAGTTTTGACATGATAGATTATATCAATGCTCATGGAACTTCCACTGAATATAACGACAAATTTGAAACAATGGCTATAAAGAAGGTCTTTAAAGACCATGCGTATAAACTCTATGTAAGTTCTATCAAGTCTATGGTAGGCCATTTATTAGGAGCAGCAGGGGCTGTTGAAGCTGTTGCTACTGTTTTGACTATAAAAAATGGCATTATACCTCCTACTATTAATTACGAAACTCCTGATCCAGAGTGCGATTTGAATTATGTGCCTAACAAGGCTATAGAAAAAGAAGTAAATTATGCGATTTCTAATTCCTTTGGCTTTGGAGGACATAATGGGACATTACTTTTTAAAAAATTTTAAAAGAGGTATGGAAGTGAAAAGAGAAAATTTGTCTGAATTAGAGGAGAGAATAAATTATAGTTTTAAAGATAAAAATTTGCTTATAGAGGCTTTAACTCACAGTTCATGGGCTCACGAAGGTAAAAATAGCAAGATTAGCAATGAAAGATTGGAGTTTTTGGGAGATTCTGTTCTAAGCCTTGTAATAAGCGAGTATTTGTACAAGAATAGAAAAGATTTAGAAGAAGGTTCTCTTTCTAAATATAGAGCTGAAATAGTTTGTGAGCCCTCCCTTGCTAGATGTGCAAGAGAAATAGAATTAGGCAACTTTTTGCGCATTGGCAAAGGAGAAGAACTGACTGGAGGAAGAGAAAGGGATTCTATTCTTGCAGATGCTATGGAAGCGATACTGGCTGCTGTATATCTGGATGGAGGGTTAGAAGTTGTTCGCAATGTAATTTTAGAATTGTTCAAAAATATCATTGAAGAAGTTTTGGAAGGGCTTATTTATCGCGACTATAAAACAAAACTGCAAGAAGTTGTTCAAAGCATGGAAATAGGGAAAATTATCTATGAGCTAATAGAGGAAATGGGCCCTGACCATAATAAAACTTTTGTAACCCAAGTGCGTATTGGAGATGTAATATTAGGAAAGGGTTATGGTAAAAGTAAAAAAGAAGCTGAGCAAGCTGCGGCTATGGAAGCATTGATTAAATTGGGGATATTGAAATGAAAAAAAAGATGTATATAATACCACTTTTTATACCCCATTTAGGTTGTCCTTTTAAGTGTGTTTTTTGCAATCAAAATTCAATAACAGGCCAACAACAGGAGATAACAGAAGAATACGTAAGGCAAACCATAGAAACCCATTTAAAAACTCTTCCAAGTAATGCAGAAATAGAGGTATCTTTTTTTGGTGGAAGTTTTACAGGAATACCACAGGATAAGCAAAATCTCTACTTGGGAATTGCGAAAGAATATTTGGACAAAGGCAAAATAGATGCTATTCGTTTGTCTACTCGTCCTGATTATATAGACACCGAGATTTTACAAAATCTTAAGAGATACAAAGTTTCAATAATAGAACTTGGAGTACAGTCAATGGATGAAGAAGTGCTTTTAAAAAGTAGAAGAGGTCATACAAGTGAGGATGTCGTAAAAACTGTGAATCTAATTCGACAGTATGACTTTAAATTAGGATTACAAATAATGATAGGACTACCTGGAGATAACTTAGAGAAATCTTTAAATACCGCTTATAAGATTGTGGAGTTGAAACCTGATTTTGTGAGGATTTATCCTGCTTTGGTGATTAAAAATACTTATCTTGAAAGAATGTATAAAGAAGGAAGATTTTTCCCTCTAACGTTGCAAGAGGCTGTTGAAATCTCAAAGAAAATGTATATAATTTTTATTAAGAATAATATTGACGTCATTCGTATTGGACTTCAAACGACAGAAAATATTAATTACAATAAAGATGTAGTAGCAGGTCCTTTTCATCCTGCGATGGGACAATTAGTTGAGTCAAGTGTTATTCTTGACATTCTCATAAGGGTATTTGAGGATAAAAATATAAGTAACACAAAGGTTACAATTTTTTCTAATGAAAGGCGGATTTCCACAATTATAGGGCAAAAAAAATTCAACAAGTTGTTTTTAGAAAAAAAATACAACGTAAAAATGGAATTTAAAATATTAAATAGTCTGACTGACGACAAAATAGTTGTTTGTACTGATAAAAAGATTATGCGTATTTCTATAACCGATTTTATAAAAAATAATTTTTAAAAAAATTTTATAAAAAAGAAGGAAATATTGGTTTTTTATCGAATATATAAATATATATCAAATGTATTCATTTTCACAATAATGTATGAAGGAGGTTATTTTACAGTGGAGGTTCTAAAAGTATCAGCTAAATCTAAACCTAAGTCTGTAGCAGGTGCATTAGCAGCCGTCTTAAGAGAAAAATCTTCAGCAGAAATTCAGGCGGTTGGGGCAGGTGCAGTAAATCAAGCGGTTAAGGCTATTGCAATAGCAAGGGGGTTTGTGGCGCCAAATGGCATAGACTTAATTGCGATTCCTGCCTTTTCAGAGATTGAGATAGACGGCGAAATGAGGACAGCGATAAAATTTATTGTAGAACCAAGATAATCTAAACCTGCTTTTTAGCAGGTTTTATTTTTATATAGAGGTGATTTTAATGGAAGACTTCGCTAAAATTTTAGTGTTGGAAAATGAAATAGAAGCGAAATTGATAGAAGGCATTTTAAAAGAAAAGGAGATACCACATTTTATAAGAAGTTATCATGATACGGCTTATGATGGATTGTTTCAAGTGCTAACAGGATGGGGAGAGATATTAGCACCTTCTTCATATAAGGAAGAAATAGAGGAGATTGTAGAAGAAATACGAAGAGTACGTGGAGAACTAGAGTAGGTGAGACTAATAAAGCTGACATTTTGCACAAGAGAAGTGACTTGACAGAACAGAAGCTAAACTTAATAAGACCGAGAGACGAAGACGGGGCCGAAGGCAAGGGCCCCGGAGGCTGGCCCCTGCGGCAAAGAGGCCGAATGGGTATAATACTGAAAAATAAAAGATGAAATTTAAATGGAGATGTGGTAAAATGGAAGGTGCATAAGGAGTGGTGGTATGTACCTTAAGAAACTTGAACTTCAAGGCTTTAAGTCTTTTGCAGACAAAGTAACTCTTAATTTTGAAAAAGGTGTAACAGCAATTGTAGGTCCAAATGGAAGTGGCAAAAGTAATATTTCTGACGCTATTAGATTAGTTCTGGGAGAACAAAGTATCAAAAGTTTAAGAGGTTCTAAGTTAGAGGATGTAATTTTTGCAGGTAGCGAGAATAGAAAACCTTTAGGTTTTTGTGAAATAAATCTTACCTTAGACAATTCCGATGGTTATCTTCCTTTTGATTATACGGAAGTAGTTATTACCAGAAAAATTTTTAGATCTGGCGAAAGTGAGTTTTTTATAAATAAAACTCCTTGCCGTCTTAAGGACATATACGAGCTTTTTTTAGATACAGGAGTAGGAAAAGAAGGCTATTCAATAATAGGACAAGGTAGAATAGACGAAATCCTATCTGCGAAACCAGAAGATAGAAGACAAATTTTTGAGGAAGCAATAGGTATTTCAAAGTACAGATATAAAAAAGAAGAAGCAGAAAGGAAACTCACAGCAGCTAATGATAATCTACTTCGTTTAAACGATATAGTTGTAGAATTAGAGAAGCAGCTTACTACTTTGGAAACGCAAAAAAGCAAGGCAGAAGAGTTTTTAAAACTTCATCAGGAAAAAAGAAAAGTAGATATAAGTTTATATATTCAATTAGCAAAGAGGTCTATGAATCAGTACGATGCGTTAAAAGGAAAATATGAGAACTTAAAAAATCAATTAGATGTAAAAAAAATACATAAAATCAATCAAGAGGAGAATTTGTTATATAAAGAAAAAGAAATTCATGACTTAAAACAGCAATTGGACAGTGAAAAAGAGGAATATCACAATAAGTTAAGAGAGATAGAGATAGTCTCAGGAAAAAGGGAATTAATAATAGAGAAGCTTAGAAATTTAGAAGAAACCTCTCGACTTTACAGGGAGGAGTTAGAAAAAATTGCAAAACGGGAAAGAGTTTTAAAGGAAGAACTTAAAAGGATAGAGTCTAATGTAGCCCTTTTACATGCAAACAAGGAAGAATTGGAAGAAAAGTTAAGACAATTTCAAGAAGAATATGTAAGTTTGCAAAAGAAACAAAAGAATGAGATAGAAGAAGTTGAAAAAGCTAAGGAAGATATAATTGAAATTTTAAATAGCATAGCAGATGTGAAAGGAAAATTGTCTTTGAACAATTCTCTAAAGGAAGAGGCAATAAGTAGGCAGCAAAATTTAAAAAAGCATATAGAGGAAATTCAAAATCGAATAGAAATTTTGGATAAAGAAAAAACTAAAATTGTTGAAGAATTACAAATTTTACAAAAAGAACTGGATAAAAAGAATCAGCAAAGGATTACTAAACAGCAAGCTTTACAAAAAATTGATAATGAGCTGATTTTGAAGGAAGATACTTTAAAAGTTATTAAAGAAGAAATTGAGAGAAAAAGGTCACGACTTTCTATTTTAGAGGAAATGGATAAAAATTACGAAGGCTATAGTGGAACTGTGCGGAACTTGTTAAAACTCTCTGAAAATATTCCTTCTTTTAAAGAAAACATAATAGGAGTAGTGGGGGAACTTTTAGAGGTTGAAAATACTTATAGCACAGCAATTGAGGTAGCATTAGGCTCAAGTATACAGAATATAGTTATAAAATCTTCTGAGGGAGTAGCGGAAATAATTGAAAGGTTAAAACAAAAAGATTTAGGAAGAGCTACTTTTTTGCCTCTTGATTTAATCCGTGGGAGGGGTCTTTCTCAACAGGAAAGCAATATTTTGACTGAGAAAGGCGTAATTGGAGTTGCTTCTAAGCTAATAAAGTATAACGATAATTTAGAAGAAATTTTTAATTTTTTGTTAGGCCGTGTTATTATAGTAGATACCATTGAAA
>Ga0208154_10122_pt1 | contig 18070 bp, 14 predicted proteins | sample Wag4S2014_11_5_FD_187354 | JGI IMG/M metagenome (GOLD analysis project Ga0208154, IMG submission 187354) | Deep subsurface shale carbon reservoir microbial communities from Ohio, USA - Utica-2 Time Series 2014_11_5 (SPAdes) (version 2) ...
TCTTTTAATTATTTTATCGTCAATATCAGTAAAATTTTGAACGTAATTTACTTTATAACCTTTATATTCTAAATATCTTCTCACTGTATCAAATACAATAAAAGCCCTTGCATTTCCTATGTGGATGTAATTATATACAGTAGGTCCACAAACATACATGTTCACTATCTTATCATTTAAAGGTTCAAATTCTTCTTTTGTCCTTGAAAGAGTATTATACAGCTTCATCTTCCTCTTCCTTCCTTTCAATTAAAATTTGCTCTAACCTCTCAATCCTCTTTCTCAATTTTTGCAATTCCTCTTCCACAGGGTCAGGAAGTTTACCATGCTCTAAATCTACCACATACGGAGAAGCTATACGTATATTATCTTTTTTCACACAGCGAGCAGGTACTCCGACTACTGTGCTATTAGGTGGTACATCTTTTAATACAACTGCTCCTGCACCTATTTTTGAATTTTCTCCCACTACAATAGGACCTAATACTTTAGCTCCACTTCCTATAACTACATTATTTTTTATAGTAGGATGTCTTTTTCCTTTTTCTTTCCCTGTACCTCCTAAAGTTACCCCTTGATATATTGTCACATTATCACCAATCTCTGTAGTCTCCCCAATTACAACTCCCATGCCATGATCGATAAAAAATCTCCTACCTATCTTAGCACCAGGATGTATTTCAATCCCTGTGAGAAATCTATTAAACTGTGAAATAAGCCGCGGGATTAAAATTAACCCTTTTTTATATAAATAATGAGCAATTCTGTGTAGTATTATGGCATGAAGCCCGGGATAACATAATATAACCTCCAGCACACTTTTGGCAGCAGGGTCTCTTTCAAAAATAACTTGGATGTCTTCTTTTAAAGTTTTAAACATACCAAACACCTCCTTAAAAATTTACCCCCCTCATCTCAGAGACGAGGGGGGGACTCCCGTGGTTCCACTCTGCTTGAGTTTTAAACTCCACTCATTTTAGATAACGGCAAAGGCCGGTAACCCCCTACTAAAATTTCAGGGATACAGCTCGGAGATGCACTTCTTATAACATATCCTCGAGCTACTCGCAGCCTATGGTAGCTCTTCTCTGAAGGCTTATGTTATAATACTCTTCTCCTCATCGCTTTTTACTTTATTAAATTTATCGCTTTTTTCAGCCTATTTATCACTTTATCCTTCCCCAAAAGAGGAATAATCTTCACCAATTCAGGTCCATGGTCTTCTCCTGTTATTGCTACTCTGATTGGCATGAAAAATTCTTTCCCTTTTACCTTGGTTTCTTTTTGCAATTTTTTAAGCAAATCTTTAACATATTCCTCTGTTATTTCATCAGCTTCCTCTATGACTTTTTTAACTACTTCTAGTACAATTTTACTATTTGGGCTATTCAATATTTTCACCGTTTCATCAGAATACTCAACTTCTTCTACAAAAAACATCTTAGCTTTCTCAGTAATTTGAGCCACATATTGGAGTCCATCTTTGTAAAGGGATATTACATCCTTTAGCCAATTATACACCATATCATCTATTCCGTCAATGTATCCTGCCCTTCTTAAATGTGGAATAGCCAAATCTACAATTCTCTCAATAGAACTTTTTTGTATATACTGTTGATTCATCCAATTAAGCTTTTCAATATCAAAGACAGGATTAGCACTGTGAATCCTTCTGAAATTAAATTTCTTTATTATTTCTTCTTTTGACATGATTTCTACATTATCCTCCGGTGACCAACTTAAAAGAGATAAAAAGTTAAACATAGCTTCTGGCAAATATCCCAATTCTCTATACTGGCCTATATAAGTATTCCCATGCCTTTTAGAAAGTTTAGTCCTATCTGGTCCCAATATTAAAGGCGCATGGGCAAACTTAGGAATTTCAAATCCTAAAGCCTTGTAAATGAGTATCTGTTTCGGAGTATTGTATATATGGTCTTCTCCTCTTATGACATGGGTAATCTTCATAAGAGCGTCATCTATTACAACTGCAAAATTGTAAGTAGGCATTCCGTCTGATTTGACAATTACCATGTCCCCGCCTAAAGTATCACTTTTTATTGTAATTTTTCCTTTTATCATGTCTTCAAACTCTATAACTTCATCGTCAGGAATAATAAACCTTATTACAGGTTTTCTTCCCTCTCTTATAAAAGCCTCTTCTTGCTCCTTTGTAAGATACCTACACCTTCCAGAATAACGAGGTATATCTCCTCTTTCTACTGCCTTTCTTCTATCTTCTTCTAATTCCTCCGGAGTACAATAACATCTATATGCCTTTTTTTCTTCAATAAGTTTCTGGGCAAATTTATGATAAATTTCAAGTCTTTCACTTTGCCTATAAGGGCCATAGGGACCTGGTTTATCTGGTCCTTCGTCCCATTCTATACCTAACCACTCTAATTCTTTAAAAATTAATTCTTCAAACTCTTTTGAAGACCTTTCTAAGTCCGTGTCTTCAATCCTTAAAACAAAAGTAGCCCCTTCACTTCTTGAAAAAAGATAATTAAATAAAGCAGTTCTTATATTCCCTATATGAATAGCTCCAGTTGGGCTTGGCGCAAATCTAACTCTCAAATTGTTCATGTGTGTCACTCCATCCTTTTTTAGTTAATACTTTATACTAGATTTAATTATAACAAATTTTGAGCTTTTTAAATAGATGAAGTGACAATTGTGTGTGTAATTTTGACAAATATTTTTTCACATACAAACTTTCTTTATGCAAAATAAGGGATTCCTTTTAAGAAATCCCTTACATTTTCTCTTTTATAATATTTTTCACCTTTTCTACAACATCAGAAATTTTTACCTCTTCTGCTTCTTCATTTTCTCTCAATTTTATTTCCACTATTCCATCATCTACTTTTTTCCCAACTGTAATCCTTATAGGTATTCCTAACAAATCGGCGTCATTAAATTTGACACCAGCTCTTAAATCTCTATCATCTATTAAAACCTCTATTCCCTCTTTTTGCAAAGCAGCATATATATCTTCTGCTACTCGATTTTGAGCTTCATTAGAAACATTGACAGGCACTATAATCACATGATAGGGTGCAACACTCATAGGCCATATAATACCTTTCTCATCATGGTGTTGCTCTATAATAGCCGCCACCGTTCTATTAATTCCTATTCCATAGCAGCCCATTATAATTGGCTTTTCATTCCCCTCTTCATCTACATACTTAGCTCCCAATGCATCACTGTACTTTGTCCCTAACTTAAAAATATGTCCTACTTCTATACCTCTGTCAATTTTAAGCGGTGAACCACACCTTGGACACTTATCTCCTTCAATAACATTTTTGATATCCGCCACAACATCAGCTTTAAAGTCTCTACCATAGTTGACATTTTTAATATGATAATCTGTCTCGTTTGCTCCTACTATAAAATTCCTCATTTGCGGAATCTCATTATCTACTATTATCATTACTTCTCCTTTTAATCCTATAGGTCCTGCAAATCCCACTTTTGCTCCTGTAACCTTTTCCACTATTGATGCATCTGCCAATTCTAACTCCTCTTCTCTTATTCCTAAAATATTTAAAAGCTTTGTCTCGTTTAAGTCTCTATCTCCTCGAACTAATGCTGCTACAACGTTGTCCTTTGCCTTGTATATAAGAGTTTTTACAAATTTATTAGGAGTAATTCCCAAAAAATTAACCAACTCTTCAATTGTTCTAACATTTGGTGTATATACTTCTTCTTTTGGCAACATCTCTTCAACTATTTCTTGATTGATAAAGCATTCTGCCTTTTCCTCATTTGCAGCATAACCACAATTGTCACAGTAAGCTATTACTGCTTCCCCTATACTAGAAATTACCATAAACTCTTTTGAGTCTTTTCCTCCCATAGCACCTGAATCAGCTTCTACCACCAAATATTTAAGTCCACATCTATCAAATATTCGGCAGTAAGCCTCATACATTTTATTAAAGGACTTGTCCAAACCTTCCCAATCCACATCAAAGCTGTAAGCGTCCTTCATTATAAATTCTCTACTTCTCATGACGCCAAATCTCGGGCGCCTTTCATCTCTAAACTTAGTTTGAATTTGATATAAAATAAGAGGAAGCTGCCTATAAGACTTCACTTCATTTCTAATAAGGTCTGTAAAAACCTCTTCGTGTGTAGGCCCTAAGCAAAAGTCCCTTTCATTTCTATCTTTTAGCTTAAACATCTCAGGGCCAAATACATCCCATCTTCCACTTTCTTTCAAAAGTTCTGCTGGAATAAGAGCAGACATTAGTACCTCTTGACTGCCAGCTCTGTCCATCTCTTCTCTTACAATTTGCTCCACTTTTCTAAGTACCCTTTGTCCTAATGGCAAGTAAATATATACCCCTGAAGCCAATTTCCTCATCAATGCAGCCTTTAACATTAAAATATGGCTGGGAATTTCAGCTTCAGCAGGAATTTCTCTTAAAGTCGGAACTAATAATTGCGATAACCTCATCTCCATCCTCCTAAGTGCATAATTTTAAGTAAATTTTATTTTACCTACTTTCTTATGTCAACACCTAATTCTTCTAAACTGACAATAACATAGGCTTTTATTCCCTCTTGTCTACCTGTAAAACCTAATCCTTCCTCTGTTTTTGCTTTTACATTTATTCTTTCTTTCTCAATTTTTAATAATTCTGATAATTTTATTCTTATTTGCTCTTTATAAGGAGATAACTTAGGCCTTTGCGCTACAATAATACAATCCACATTATTTACTCTGAATTTATTCTCTATTATTGCCAACACTTTTTTTAATAAAAGGCTACTATCAATATCTTTATAGGCTATCTCCGTATCAGGAAAGTGCTCCCCTATATCCCCTAAACCAGCTGCTCCTAAAATAGCATCAATTAAGGCGTGTATCAAAACATCTGCATCAGAATGGCCTGCCAAACCTTTATCATAGGGAATTTCTACTCCTCCCAGTATTAACTTTCTTCCTTTTTCAAACTTGTGGACGTCATATCCTAACCCTACTTTCACTTCAATCATCCTTTACGCTAAAATTCCCTTCTTTATCAACTTCTAAACTCATGCTTACACCTCTTGCAAAGCGAGATGATTTAATCTTTTTTACAAAATTCCCTTTATTAGTCTCAATATATACCTCCGAAACAAAAGGCTCTCTTACAGAAATGCGATATTCCCCTTCAGGTTTTAAATTTAGATGCCACACAAATTTGCCAAAGATATCATAACTTATAACATTTTTACTTCTATCTAACACTACTATTTTCTTGTCTGTTATCATGCTCAAATATGATACAACTTTTTCTAAAATAGAAACTTGGGGCTTTTCTTTAATACCCAATATTTGTTGCAAATAAGGAATGGAATCATTTAAAATTCCAATATGACCTGTTTTTACAATAAATTTTTCTCCTTCTACTCCTAACGCGCTCTTTTTAAGGACTGTACCGTCCCCTTTATTGTCCCTTATTACACCTACTGGTTTGCCATCTGGCCATACTATGTCACTTACTGGTTTTCCTACTTGAATAAACTTATTAGTATATATTCCATCTCCTGAAAAAACATAGATTTTCTTGACTCTGTCGTATAAAACTCCTACTTGTTTATTTAGACTATTCAAAAACTCATTTATAACTTTCATATACTCTATATTTTTAAACAAAATTTTATTATATCTCGTAGGATACATAAAAAGATAGTTACCATATTCTTTAGAAGGCATTAAGTCTTTTACAGAAGGAATGTATTTTCGAATAACAGTTATTGCATCAGTTTCCCCTTTAATTTTTGAAAAAATCCATAAAAATCCTTTAAAGAGCATGTTTATAAAATCATCATCTTCTGGGGCTACAGTACCCCCCTCCCAACCATAATAAGCATTTGCCGCTCCAAAATGGGGAGTAGCTAAAAATATCAATCTAGCCACATCAAATTGATATTTATCGCTCTCTATATAACTTCTCGCTAAAAGTCCTCCCATGCTATGACATATCAAATCTACTTTAGTGCTGCCAGTCTTAGCTTTTGCCTCTTCAATAGTCAGTTTAAGGGCATCAACAGAATCCGGCACACTTTTCCACCATTCATAATAACATATAAATAGATTTTTCCCTTCTACTAAGCCTAATTTGCCCAAATTTTCTATAAAAGGATTATAAGCATAAGCCGCAGGGCCAAAACTCCATATTTTCCCTAAAGGAGTTGGAGTAAAAATAGAGCCAAATATCCCGTGTACAAAAACTACAGGGTTATCCATAAAATCACCCTCATATAACTTAATAGAGAATTCTCTATTAAATTATATGAGGATTCGCAAAAAACGTTATTTTTTTAAAAAAGCTTCTGCCACAATCAAATCCTCTGGCGTAGTAATCTTTATATTTCTATAGTCTCCTTCAACTACTTTCACTTTATAACCCAATCTCTCCACTAATACTGTGTCATCTGTCCCTAAAAAACCATCCTCCAGTGCCCTTTGATGAGCTTTAATAATCAAATTCCTTTCAAATACCTGAGGGGTTTGAATTGCCCATAAATATTTTCTATCAGGGGTATTTAAAATAAAATTTTTCCCATCAACTACTTTTATAGTGTCTTTGACAGGCACTCCCAATGCTACTGCTTTATGCAAATAAGCTTCTTTTAAAGCTTTTATAACTGTTTCTTTCTCAATTAAAGGCCTTGCTCCATCATGAATTGCTATAATTTCGCAATCTTCCTTTGTATTTGTAATTCCATTATAAACAGAATACTGCCTTTCACTACCTCCTTCTACTAATTTAATTGGTTTTTTGAAAAAATACTTTTTTACTACATTTTCTTGGCAATATTCCATTTCTTCCTTTGATACAACAGCAACAATTTCTTTGATCCAATCAATTTCATCAAAGGTTTTGAGAGAATAATACAAAACTGGTTTTCCGGCTATAGGAAGGTACACTTTATTTACTGTGTGACCCATCCTAATGCCCTTGCCTGCCGCTACTATTACCGCACTTACATTCATTTTCTCTACCTCACAAGTAAAATAATGGACACTCCAATTATATCATTTTCACATAAAAAAACACAGGTTTCCCTGCGTTTTTCATATAGCCTTTTCTTGTTCTGCCTGTTTGGGCTTTGCAAATATCATCCTTCCTGCAGCAGTTTGCAAAACACTAGTAACAAGCACTTCTATGGTATTACCTATGAATTTTTTGCCACCATCTACTACAATCATCGTGCCATCGTCCAAATAAGCAACTCCTTGTCCGGCCTCTTTCCCATCTTTAATAACTTGCACCACCATTTCTTCTCCAGGAAGAACAATTGGTTTTACTGCATTGGAAAGTTCATTTATATTCAAAACAGGGACCCTGTGAAATTCTGCTACTTTGTTTAAATTATAATCATTAGTTATTATTTTGCCTTTTAGCATTTGGGCAAGTTTCAAAAGTTTTGTATCTACTTCTGCCGCATCAATTTCCTTATCTACAATTTCCACTTTAATATTTAACTCATTTTGTATCTTATTTAAAACATCTAGTCCTCGTCTACCCCTATTTCTCTTTAACGAATCTGAAGAATCTGCAATATGTCTTAATTCCTCCAATACAAAAGCCGGAATTATCAAAGGTCCTTCAATAAAGCCTGTCTTACATATGTCAAATATCCTACCATCTATAATTACACTGGTGTCCAAAATTTTTGGTATTCCATTGTATTCGTTTTTAACAGTCTTTTGCGGTCCCAACCTTTTCATAAAGGAAAACACATTTAAAATATCATCTTTTTTCTTTAAAGAAATTCTAATGCCCAAATACCCCAAAAGCAAATTCAAAAGAATTGGCACTACTTTTCCTACAACTAAGATAGGATAAAGAGGCGCGCTCAGCAAATTAGCCACAATAAGCCCTACTATTAGCCCGAATGCCCCTATTAAAATTTCATCAATCGGCATATTCTGCAATTTCACTTCCAGCCACTGTTCAAAGTCTTTCCCCCACTTTATAAATTTAGGAGAAATGACATAAAATATAATTCCACCCATTAAAGTACCTATAATATAAGCTATTACCGTTGAAAAATAATTTAATTGTATAAGCACAAAGTTCTGATCTTTTACAAGATTTAACAAAAGCTTTGTCAGTTCAAAGCCCGCTGCCATTCCCAGTAATCCAATTCCACCTCTTATAATTTTATACAACATATTATCACCTCCCATCTCTATTATTGGCTATTTTTCACATTATTATAAGCAAAATTGGGGAAAGGAATAAAAATATTTCACAATTTTTACACGTATAATGTGGCTGCCAATTACAGTATACTACTTATGTAGAAGGATTGTCAATTTAACAAAAGATTAAAATTACATTAATGCTATATAATGTATTTAAATGCCATTCTAAATATTGACATGGAAATAGTTTAAGTCTATAATAAAAGCAAGGAGAGCCTTAAAAACTCATAGAACGGGAGTGGACAAAAAATGAAAGATATTATTGTAGACGACCTTCAAAATACAGTAGACGAATATCTCTTACGCCATAGAAGTATAATGGACATACTTACAAAAATACAAGAGAGCAGTGCCCGTATAAATAGAGCTGTTGCTAAATCAGTAACTGAGTGCGGTTGCATAAGGATAAATGCCACCAAACAAGAGACTCCCCCTGACGCAACTTTAGAAGAAGCCCATAAATATTTTAAAACCCATCTGGAAGGTCAGCTTTGTGAAAACTGTAAAGAGGTAATAGAAGCAGAAATAGGCAACAATGTATTTTACATAATCGCTTTGTGTAATGTTTTAGGACTTAATTTTTACGACATACTCCTAAAAAAGCACAAAGAGTTAAACACTTTAGGCATATTTAACATGTTATAAAATAAGCGTCTTCCTTAGGAAGACGCTTATTGTTTTATCTTTCTTAAAAAATCCATAATTTCTTTTATATCTCTTACCTTAATAATTTTTATATTCTCAAACTTTTTTATTTCTTTTGTTTTCATCTCAGGAATAAAAACTTGAGAAAATCCCATCTTTTGTGCTTCACTTATTCGTTTATCTATATTGCTGACTCCTCTTACTTCTCCCGTCAATCCCACCTCTCCTATAAAACAAACATCTTCAGGAATAGGTATATTAAAATATCCAGAAAGAGAAGACACAATTATCCCCAGGTCAGCAGCTGGTTCTTGAATTTTCATTCCTCCCGCCACATTTACATATGCATCAAATTGCGAAAGATTTATACCAAGTCTTTTTTCCATAACTGCTAAAAGCAATATAAAGCGATTGTAGTCAAATCCAGTAGCCATTCTTCTCGGCACTCCAAAGCTAGTCTTACATATCAAAGACTGCACTTCCATTAAAATTGGCCTCGTCCCTTGAATGGAAGACACAACCGCAGTCCCTGAAACATCTTTCGGCTTATTTGAGAGAATAAATTCAGAAGGATTGCTTATCTCACAAAGCCCATCCTCCTCCATATCAAAAACTCCAATTTCGTGAGTTGCGCCAAAGCGGTTTTTGACAGCCCGCAATACCCTAAAAGACTGGGTTCTATCTCCTTCAAAATATAGAACCGTGTCTACCATATGTTCCAAAACTTTAGGTCCCGCTATTGCTCCTTCTTTTGTAACATGTCCTATCAAAAAAATACTTATGTCTTTTTGCTTTGAAATCTCCATCAACTTTTGAGTCACTTGCCTTATCTGAGAAATACTACCCGGTATTGTCTGACTTTCCTCAGTGTACATCGTCTGTATAGAATCAATAATAACAAAATTTGGATTTATGTCATTAATTTTTCTCTCTATCTCCTCTATATTTGTCTCACACAAAAGATATATTCGCTGTTTTTCTTTCAAAATTCTATCTGCTCTCAATTTAATCTGCTGAATTGATTCCTCTCCTGACACGTAAAGAACTACTTTTTCATCAGAAATATTCCCTGCTACCTGAAATAACAAAGTAGATTTCCCAATTCCTGGGTCACCACCTATCAAAACAAGAGACCCCTTTACAATTCCGCCACCTAAAACCCTGTCAAACTCTTCAATCCCTGTCCTTATCCTTTCCTCTTCTGAAAAAGTTACATCTTGAAGAAGATATATTTGAGATGTATTTTTAGTTATTTTAAAATTTTTTAGATTCTCTATAACTTCTTCCTCAAAAGAATTCCAGCTTTCACAATTAGGACATCTTCCCATCCATTTACTACTTTCAAAACCACACTCTCTACATACAAATTTTGTATTTGATTTGGCCATATCTCCACCATCTTTCTATCTTTCGCAGAATTCTCTTTTAATTATATCACACTTTTATGCACCTCCCATAAAAGTGAAATACAGAAGCAGCCCATTTAAAAAGATTATAACGGAAGCCACAATTATACCAATAATTTTTTCAATAGGTGTATTTATAAATTCACCCATAAACTTTTTTTGAGAAGTAATCAAAAGCATTGGGATTATAGCCATAGGAAGTTCAAAACTCAAAATCACTTGGCTTATAATAAGGGTTTTAAAAGGATCAATTCCCAATAAAATTATTATTAAGGCTGGCATCATGGTTATAAGTCTTCGTAAATTTAATGGAATATCCAAATCTACAAAGCCCTTCATTATAGTCTGCCCTGCCATTGTACCTACTGCAGAAGAAGATAAACCAGAGGCCAAAAGCGCTATTCCAAAAGCCCAGCTGGATAAGGGACCTAACAATGGTTTTAATGACATATGAGCTTCTTCAATAGACTCTACCACTATTCCATTTTTATAAAAAACAGCCGCCGAAACTATTAGCATAGCCGCATTTATTATAAATGCTATATTCATTGCCACAAAAATATCTATTTTTTCCATTCTTAAGTGTTCTTTTTTTTCTTCTAATGTATTCCCCTTATTTCTATATTGAACTAACTGGGAATGCAAATAAATCACATGGGGCATTACTGTAGCTCCTAATATTCCGACCGCTATTAACAAAGCTTCTCTATTTGGAATAGAAGGAATCACAGTATGATACAATACTTTTCCCCAATCTGGTTTTGCTAAAAAAAGTTCAAAAGCGTAAGAAAAGCTAATAATTGATATTAACAAAAAAATAACCATTTCAACTAATTTTTGCCCATATTTTTCTAAGTATACAATAATAAAAGTTATAAATCCTGTCAAAAGTCCTGCATACATAAGAGGTATACGAAAAAGCAAATATAATCCCAAAGTACCGCCTAAAAATTCCGCCAAATCTGTAGCCATAGCCGCTAATTCTGCTGCTATCCACAAGACCCAATTGACTTTTCGTTTAAAAACCAAACTACACATTTCTGGCAGATTACGTCCCGTTGCGATTCCTAATTTCGCAGCCATGACCTGCAAAAAAATGGCCATAATATTGCTCCAAAGTATTACCCATATTAAATGATAATTAAATGTAGAACCTCCACTTATATTTGTAGCAAAATTTCCTGGATCAATATAGGCAACACTTATCACAAAAGCCGGTCCGAAATATTTTAAAACCTTTTTAAAAATATGAGAGAGAGAAAAAAGTTTTTCAGTCGCTATGATAGTCTCATGATTTTCCAAATTAACTCCCTCCATTTTAGACAAAACTAAATTTATTTACCTTATTTAAAATATGTGTTTCATTTTTGTCCTGTTACATAAAAAACAACCCGCATTAACGGGTTGCCATGCATGTAAAAACAAGCAACATTTATGAATTTGTGCTTTATTGCTTCTTATAGTGAAATCAAAATCAACTGCTTTTTTATTTTTCTTACTAAGTTGTCTTGGGGTAATAATTGAATCAAGAAATCCCTTTTATTATTCAGGATTTCTTAGACTTTACCTACAAGTCCGAGGAATAGTGCTAAAACTCAATTCCTCTTTTTTCAATCCCTCCAATTGTATAGTGGTGTATCAACGGTTCCGGTGGATATATTAGGAGAAGTAAAGATACGATTTTCACCACTTTCCCATATAACATTCCCGTTACTGTCTTTTTTAATAAATTTAAACTCAAATGTTGTCCCCATTGGAACACTCACCGGCAAAAACCATTCGGGGTAATTGGGGCACATCATCGCTTCTGTCGACAGAGTAGGATCCCAATTCCCAAGTTCCGGCAAATTTCCAACAATATGAATATTTTGGCCCCATTCTGTTGTTGCATTTACTTTAAATATCACCTGAACCAGATCACCAGATAACACATGATAGCGGAAAGGATTACTGGTATAGTTTCCTTTTTCCACCGTAATGTTCTTAATTCCCGGTGTATTGGGAACAACCGCAATAATCATTTCATTACTATTGGATACTACTTGAGCCAATGTTGTATCAAATTTCACCGTAACATTGCCTCCAAGACCAGTTCCATAGATATAAATTAGATTACCTGGACGACCCATTGTAGAAATAACATCGCCTATCCTTGGAATTTCTGTCCCCAGGGAAGGATTATACGACCAAATGTTTACTTCTCCTCCCGACAGGGTAAAGCCTTTAATTTTAAGCTGACCATTTTCCTCCACTACCGACATGGATTTTCCGTATAGTAATCCCTCGAGTACGTCATGATAGGTTCCTACAGGCAGTGTGGTATTTAAATCCGGTACATCAAAACTTCTATCGGGTTGTCGATTTACGGCAACAATTACTTGTTTGTCGTAAAATTGCCGCTTGAAAACTAATACATCATCTGTACTGTAAAGTAGTTCTGTTGTACCGTAAGAAACAGCTTCATTGCTTCTTCTCAAATCAGAAAGTTTGCGTATCAGCTTATAAGCTGTTGTGGTTTGATCAAAGGAAGTTGATGTCTGCATGAACATTCTTCCGGCAATATCACTGTCATCTGCAGGATATAAGTATTGTTCGGTACCATAATATATATTAGGTATCCCACGGGATGTCATTAAGACTGCCAACGCTGCATGATAAGGTTTGTCATTTGGCTGTATATATCTAAACCTGGTTACATCATGATTATCGATAAAGGTAACCGCTTGATTTTCATAAATATAATCATTGCTGGTTTTTATCATCATTTCACCAAAGTCTCTCATGGTTTCAGAAAAATAACCAAAAGTATTGGTCGCTGCACGATAGTATTCAAAATCTAAATTATTAACCCCAGTTCGATCAGGAAAGGTACGATATTCTTCATATTTAGGATCTGGACGTCCGATAAAAAATTCTCCAAAATGAGTAAGAGGTCCCCCTGGTGCAGAATCAATCGCATCTTTAAACCCTTGAACAAAAGCTGGATTCATATGAAGAGTTGCATCATGACGTACACCATCTATACCTTTTGATTTCCAAAATATTGCAACTTTTCCTAGATGTTCCACCACCCCGGGATTCTCCTGAGAATAATCTGCTAGAGAACCCAAATCCTTGTAACGATACCCAAATCTAGTAGTATCATCTCCTCGATCCCCTAATCCGTGGAAAAAACCATCAATATCATTGTGTGGATCAGCCAATAAATTTTCAACTATTCCGTCTCCGTTATAATCTGCCGGATTTCCATTACTGTCAAATACATAATTTCCATTTTCATCTTTGTCAGGTTCGTACAATCTTCCATCTTCCGGCTGATAGTTTAATGTAGGATTTTGCCATCTGCTACTATGATTTGATACAAAGTCAATAACCAGTTTTATTCCGTTGCTGTGGAGAGCATCCCTCAATGCAATAAAATCCTGCATTTCTCCGAAATGCTTATTAGTAGCAAAATAGTTTCTAGCATGATATCCGTGAAAACTGGTCCACCTGTCGACGCTGCCGTCCGGATGATAATCTTCAATTACCGTATCACGATTGGCATAAGGAGCAGAAATCCAAACTGCTGTAATGCCCATTTCTTTTAAATAAGGAATTTTCTCAATAATTCCCTTCCAATCACCTCCTTGATACAGCTTCAAGTCAGTTCCTGTTCCGTCAAAAAGTGTAGGATCGAAACCTGGAGGAATATTGTTTGATGGATCACCATCATAAAACCGATCTGTAATAATTTGATAAATAGTATCCTTTGGCGTTACAGGGCCTAATCCTCCAGTACTCGTGGCTTCGGCAGTAACCGGCTGAAAACTGAAAAAGAAAACCAGCAGTATTATCACGACCACTAAAACACTTAAATTTTTTTTCTTAATTAAAGCAGCCACAGGTCATCCCCCTATTTCAATATTTTGTGATTAGTCAATTAAGCCTTTAAAGTCTCATTTTTAGCCAAATTTAACCTCTACGCTATAGGCTTAATCTGTTTTAAAGTATTAGATTTTTACTGCTCCTTTTGTTAGTCCCTCCACAATATGTTTTTGGAGATAGATAAATAGCAATGTAATGGGAATAGCTACCAACACAGCTCCGGCTGCAAAAACAGTAAATTTTGTATTGTGTTGATTGACGGCCATGTCATATAATCCCATTGCCAGGGTTTTTTTGTCAGCACTGCGAAGAATTAATTTTGGTAGCACAAAGTCCATCCATGGTCCGGTAAAGTTGGTTAAGGCTATGAAGGTAATAATGGGTTTTGCCAAAGGTAAAATAATTTTATAAAATATTGTAAAATTGGATGCCCCGTCAATTTTTGCAGCTTCGTCCATACTGCGTGAAATCCCGTCAAAATACCCTTTTGCCACCCATGTGTTATAAGGTATTTGGCCAGTAGCATAAACAAGAATTAATCCAAGATGAGTGTCTAATAATCCTAACTGCAGTAGCAATACGTAAATGGCTGTCATAGCCAGAAAACTCGGAAACATTTGAAGCACCAGCATTACCATCAATGTTGGCTTTCTTCCCCTAAACCGGTATCGCGAAAATACATACGCAGAACTGGTGGATAAAAAAACTGATACAACCATGTTAATTGTTGCAATTTTCAACGTATTTTTATACCACAGGGGAAAATCCGAGTTAGTGAGCAAATTACGGTAATGAATCAAGCTGGGATTTTTGGGTATCAAGGTAGAGCTAAACAAACTGTCGCCTGGACTTAAGGAAGAACCAATGATCCATAGTATAGGAATAATAACAATAAGACTAATGACAACAAGAAGACTATAAATGCATGCTTTACGGATCATATCAACAAGAGTAATCCTTTTTTTTGGCGACTTCATTCCCGTTGTCAGTTGATTTTCATTAAATTTCACTGTCATTGTATCATGTCCTCCTCCCTGAAAGACTTTGTCTTGCTAAAGGTTAAAGTAGATATAGTGGCGATAACAATGAACATAATAATGGATATAACAGAAGCCATGTGATATTGATTTTGTTCTATGGTTAGCTTGTAAATCCAGGAAATTAAAATATCTGTATGTCCTGCATAGCGATATGCAGGATTTGCAGGGCCTCCATTGGTTAAAAGGTAAATCAGCGTAAAGTTATTGAAGTTATGGGTAAAACTTAAAATCAATAGCGGTGTTGTGGCATGCAACACCAATGGCAGAGTAATTTTCCAAAATTTTTGGCTTGAAGTAGCTCCGTCAATCTCTGCTGCTTCATACAAATCACTAGGAATATTGGTCAATGTCCCTGACATTAACGCCATGAAGTAAGGAGCTCCCAGCCATATATTCACCAGAATCGCCACCAGCTTTGCCATTGTAGAATTGGTCAACCACGGTATTCGTTCAAATCCCAGCTTTACCAGAAAACTGTTGACTGGCCCTAATCCCGTAAACATTAATCGCATAATCAGGATAGAAATGAACCCCGGTATTGCATAGGGTAATATATAAATGGTTCGCCAAAACTTCTTTAAGCGAACTTCCGAGGAGTTAATCAATAAAGCCAGTAATAACCCTCCAAAATAACTGGTCAAGGCTGCCAATACCGCCCATATAACGGTCCAAATGCCTACCCCAATAAAAGTATTTTTCCATATTTTTAAATTTACCAAATTCTTAAAATTTGTAAAACCTACCCAGTCTACTAGGTTTCTGGGAGGTAAATGATTAGGAGCAGAATAATTGGTAAAAGCGATGGAAATGGTAAATAAAATCGGCAGTACGGTAAAAAACAATATTAAAATAAATAAAGGACTTAAAGAAAAATAAGGAAAATATTTATGAGAAATATGTTTGATAAAATCACCTATGCCCATAGGCTTTTCGCCTTGTTCCCTCGCCTCCCCGGTTTTTAAGGCATCAACAATATTTAATATATAAATTATTAAAATAACAAGTGTAACTAAAGCCGCTATAATACCCTGTATCAATAAAAATATGGAATGATCTCCCTGGGCAATTCCGTTCACATAGTGTAAAGGCTGTTCTCCTAGTGTTATCAGGCCCCAATAGGCGTAAAGAAAATATGGAATATTAATGACAATAATAATGCCAATAATGGCAATCAAAATGCCCTTGACAATTTCTCGGTTATATAGCTGTCCAAGTCCCATAAATAATGCAGAAAGTAATGCTGCTTTTTTGGATCTTCTCATGCTTTTCCCTCCCATCTTTTTAGAAAAATCTAGTCATTTGCAGATGCAAATGACTAGATAACTAGATAAATATTTACTGTATGGCAATTGCATCTTTTATTGTCTGAACAGCTTCATCCAGTGCTTTTTGCGGGTCTACACCATCATTCCACATCACCTGAAACGCCCTGGCATACGGCTCCCAGACAACCCCCATTTGAGGGATGGAAGGCATCGGCACAGCAAACTGTGCTTGCTCCAGGAAAGGTGCCGCATAGGGATCGCTTTTAATGATATCTGCGTTCATTAATGACTTCATTGGAGGAATCTGCTTTGTAATTTCATAACGTTTCAGTAACATTTCTTCTGAAGTAATAAAATCAGCAAATAGTTTTGCAGCATTAGGATATTTCGTATAAGCACTTACAAACATGGTACGAACACCAGAAAAACTTGCAGGATGTTCACCGTTTGGCAACAACGGAAGTGGTGCAATACCAAAATCAACACCTGCCTCCTGATAGCCCCTTACTGCCCATGGTCCATTTATTATCATAGCGGCCTTACCTTCTTTAAACATGCCATCCATGACTTGATAATTGGTATCATCGCTCTTTAGAGGTAGAATCTCCTTAAGAGAAACTAAAAATTTGGCACCTTCAACTGCTTCTTTTGAGTTTAAACCAATGTCATCCTTATCTGTTCCTCCCTTTCCAAAGACATAACCACCATATCCTGCTACAAAACTATGGGAGTAATATGCATTTCCTACATCCCACATAAACCCAAATCGATTTGATGCAAGGTCATTAAATTCCTTTGCAAATTCGACAATATCCTGATAAGTTTTAGGTGGCTCTTTTACATATTCCTTATTGTAAAACAAGGCATAAGTTTCAATTCCTGTTGGATATCCGTACACAACTCCTTGGAAAGAAACTGCATCCACCGCTCCTTGCATGAACTCATTTCGAATTCGGTCTGCAAAAAGATCGTTTTCTTGAATTAGACCTGAAGCCACCAGCTCTCCGGTTTTATCATGAGGTGCTGCAAATACATCGGCACCAATTCCTGCCGGGCCATCTGTAGCTAGTTTTCCGGGAGCATCCGTATGAGTAACGGGTTCATACACCACTTCAACACCATATTTTTCAGTAAATTTCTTCGCTGCATACTGAATGAATTCTCCCTCCGGACCTTCACTTTCCCAGACGAGCAATTTTGCACCCGGTTCTGGTAACAATTGTCCATCTTTATTGACCTCACTTGGTTGTGGTGTACTAGACTGACTTTCAGGCGCACAAGCAGTGAAAGTCATAAATATTACAAGTATTAAAATCAGCCATAAATACTTTTTCATGAATATCCACACCTCTTTTTTTAATTTTTTGTGTTAATGGCTTGAATAAATCTTTTAGCAAAAATGTAAAACGTTTTCTTGTGTTGTCAAAAAATTTTTAGCTCAAAAGTATTTGATTCTATTTTATTCATTCCATTGTTCTTTTGAATCTGGCTCTTCACCCCCTTTATATCTATCTATATAATAGAATGATAGCACCTCCATAAATGTGATTAGAAAGCTACCACCAGTATTAATTCTATCTTACAAGTAATTGCTAATATATTACAGCAATCGCTTTCTTGAAATGTATTTTT
>Ga0208154_10123_pt1 | contig 18013 bp, 22 predicted proteins | sample Wag4S2014_11_5_FD_187354 | JGI IMG/M metagenome (GOLD analysis project Ga0208154, IMG submission 187354) | Deep subsurface shale carbon reservoir microbial communities from Ohio, USA - Utica-2 Time Series 2014_11_5 (SPAdes) (version 2) ...
ATTATTGTATATCTTACTTAACCAAATGTCAATATATTTTTTTGTATAATATAGACTAAAATTTGTCGTTCACTTAAGCAAGCCTATAATTACTTCTGCAAGCTTTTGCTCATTGTGCCTTATAAATTCCTTTTTTAAAGCTACTAAATTTTCTTCTACTACTTTAATTTCCATACTTTCTAGCTGATTCTTATCGTATTCAACAGGTTGTGACATGTCTTTTATATAGCGCTCCATATAATCATGGGGAATTTCGCCATTGTTGACAATAATGTAATCTAAAGATTTAAGCCCATGTTCAAAAAGAGCCTTCACATGGTCACAAGCAGTATAGCCCAAAGTCTCTCCTGGCTGTGTCATGATATTACAGACATAAACTTTAATTGCTTTGGAAGCTTCAATGGCGTCACACACTCCATCTACCAAAAGATTAGGAATTACACTTGTATATAAACTTCCAGGACCTAATACAATGGCATCAGCATTTAATATATCCACTAACACTTCTTCAAAAGGCTCTGCATGAGAAGGTTCAATATATATTCTCTTTATCTTACTATTTTCTTTTTGCTGCAAAACAGGAATTTGCGATTCCCCTTTAATGATAATTCCGTTTTCAAGCTCTGCTACAAGCCTTACATCATCAAGAGTTACAGGAAGAACTTTTCCTGATACAGCAAGCACATCGCTCATCTTTTTTACAGCTTCTTCGAAATTTTTTGAAATACCTATCATGGCTGCCAAAAACAAATTCCCAAAATTTTGGCCTTTTAGCATTCCCTCAGTAAACCTGTACTGCAAAAGTTGTTCCATTGTAGGCTCTGTATTTGCTAAAGCCAGTATACAATTTCGTATATCTCCAGGCGGCAGTATCCCTAAATCCTGTCTTAGGATTCCTGAGCCACCGCCATCATCTGCTACTGTAACTACCGCAGTAATATTGGTTGTATAAAGTTTTAATCCTCTTAGCATAGTAGAAAGCCCCGTACCTCCGCCAATAGCAACAATACAAGGTCCCCCTTTAGAACACTTCATAGTCACCTTACTCCTCTCCTATATCTCTATGGTGCAAGATAACAGAATAATCTTCTTTTTTTAGAAACTCATAAAGGGCATTTGCAATAGTAACAGACCTATGCTTTCCTCCTGTGCATCCAATAGCTATAACGAGTTGAGATTTACCTTCTCTTATATAATACGGGATTAAAAATTTAATCATGTCCCCTAATTTCTTTAAAAACTCCTTTGCTTCCTCCCACTTCATCACGTACTCTTTTACCTTATCATCATTTCCTGTTAAAGGTCTTAATTCTTCAATATAAAAAGGATTAGGCAAAAACCTCACATCAAATACAAGGTCAGCATCAAGAGGTATTCCATATTTATATCCAAAAGACATAATATCTATTATGATTCCTTTAAACTTTTTCCCTTTTAAAAAGATATTAGACAATTCCTCTTTTAACTGAGAAGAAGTTAAATTAGAAGTATCTATTATGCTATTGGCAATTTTCCTTATTTCTGCAAGTCTCTTTCTTTCCTCATTTATTCCATCAACTATTCTACCTTCCTCAGAGAGAGGATGTTTTCTTCTGGTTTCTTTAAACCTCTTTATCAAAACCTCGTCAGAAGCTTCCAAAAAAACTATTTCGTAATCGTAGTTGTTTTTTTTCAAAAACTCAAGGCTAGAATAGATGTCCTCAAAAAACTGGCCACCTCTTAAATCCATACCAAGGGCTACCTTATCAACATTTTTTGAGTGATAAAAAAGGTCAGCAAGTTTTGGAAGAAGAGCAGGTGGAAAATTGTCTATACAAAAAAAGCCCATATCCTCCATAGCCTTCAATGCCTGTGTTTTTCCAGCACCAGAAAGCCCTGTTATTATTACAAACCTCATAAAAATATCACCCCTTTGCGTTTATTATATCTTCTTCTGTTAGTCCCGCCTCTTTTGCAATTTCTATTCCTCTTTCAAAGTCTCCTACTTTATGAGGCGTATGGGCATCGCTGTTTATTACAAATTTGCACCTCTCTTTTTTAGCTATCTTTACATATTCAACTGTCATATAACCGTGACTAGAATTAATTTCAAGAGCCGTTCCTTTCTCTTTTGCTGCCTTTGCAAGCTTTTGTGTATCAATGTCTACTTTAGCCCCTGGGTGTGTTATTATGTCAATTTTGTACTTTTTTATAGCATTAATCATCGCTTGAGTATTTTTTTCTCTCATCTCTTCCCGCAAGGAAATAAAATATTTACTTGCTATGTTCTTGCCAAAAAGCTGTAAAGCACTTCTAAAGTCTTTAGGCATAACTCCTTCATGATATCCCATAAGCAAAATATCTAAATATTTCATAAGTTCATCTGGAACATCAATATCCCCTTCTAAACTGATTAAATTAGCTTCTACTCCCATCAGCACTTTAATTTGGGGATATTTTTCATTAATCTTATCTATTTCTTCTCTCATTTTTTTGAAATCCCCTTTTCTTAAGCCATAAAATACATGAGCTGGTCCATGGTCAGTGATTGCAATCTCCTCAAGCCCAATTTCTATCGCCCTTTTTACATTATCTTCTATTGTGCCTTTCCCATGACTGTATACCGTATGGGTGTGATAATCAGCAAAAATTTTCATTTGTCAAATCACCTATTTCTCTCCTATTATTCTTATTTCTGGTACAAGTTCCACTCCAAACTTTTCTTTTACTACTTTTTGTATATGCTCAATCAAATTTAAAACATCGTAAAAAGTTGCATTGCCAGTATTTATAATAAATCCCGAATGCTTTTCAGAAACTTTAGCCCCTCCAATTGAATAACCTTTAAGTCCTGCCTCCTCAATCAATTTTCCAGCATAATATCCAGGTGGCCTTTTAAAAGTACTTCCGGCACTGGGATACTCTAAAGGCTGTTTTTCCTTTCTTTTTGCATTTAGTTCCTCCATTTTGCTTTTTATTTCTTCGTATTTCCCCTTTGTTAAACTAAGCCATGCTCTTAAAACAATCCAATCCTTTTCTTGAATAATGCTGTGTCTATAGGAAAAATTCATTTCTTCGTTTGATAAAATCAATATATTGCCTTTTTCATCTAAAACCTCTACCTTTTCTACCACGTCCTTCATTTCAGGCCCATAAGCTCCTGCGTTCATCACTATTGCTCCACCTAAAGTGCCAGGAATCCCGCTAGCAAATTCAAATCCCGCAAGTTCATGTACAAGTGCCACATTGGCAATATAGGAAAGAGGGGCTCCCGCTTCAGCAATTATGCTATTACCTTCTACCATTACATTCCTTAAAGAGGATAATTTTATTACAACTCCTCTAATGCCCTTTTCACTTACCAATAAATTAGTACCATTTCCTAGTATAAAAAAAGGAATGTTTTCTCCTTTCAACAAAAATATGACTTCCAATAATTCTTTACGATTATTTGGTACAACTAACACATCTGCAGGTCCACCTATTTTAAAAGAAGTGTGTCTTTTCATGGGCTCGTTTAAATACAATTTCCCTTCTCTAAGGATATCCTTCAATTTGTCAACTATCTCAATCACTCTACCACTCCTCAAAATTTAAAGTTTAACTACTCCATCTATAGTCTATCAATAATATATTGTTTTCATTCCAAAATGAAACTTTATATGCAATTTTATAATATCACTTTTTTTTCACAAAATAAATAGAGGGGACTACCCCTCCTTTATGCATTGTAACAAACTTTAAATCTCTTGCTTATGCAACCTTCCGAATCATACATGCTCACAACAGCTGTGCACTTTTTTATCTTTATCTCGCAATTGCAATCCCTGCAAAAATACAGGTTATTCCCTATTTTGCCCACATTCGTACTTTTGCAATTTGGGCATTCCACAGCAATCACCTCTTAATTAGCTGCTTACACTGTGAACTGCATCGCCAATGAATTAGCGGGCTGCAGAGTCACAGACTGCCATCTGTTCCTTCTCTGGCGTGTCCAACACACCTCCTGTAATTAAATTTATTCCAGTATAAGCAGCTTTTGATTTGTGCATTAAATAATCTTAAAATTTTGATTTCCATTTCAATTTTTATTATACCACAAGGAAAGAAATCGGATATAGCTTGAAATTCCCTTATATCTTCTAATATTTTGAATTTTTCCTTATATTTATTCAATATTTCTCCCTTTATCAAAAAAAATATCCGTTTTTCTATGTTTTTTGCTAAAACTTAGAGCATAATTATATGAGATGTTCAATATGATTTTTAAAGTTATAAAAGTATTTTCCATTCCTTTTTTCACATCAATGGGAGTTGTTTATTCTATACTTCCAGTTCTCTCTTTATTCTCCAAACAATAGAATCGGCAGCTTCAAATCCCATATTTATGCATTTTCCCGCCTGGTCAAACCTATACCAGCGAATATTATTAACATTAGGTTTTATTGTATAGACTCTTTTACCCCTCTCTGTTTTTTCAGAATTTTTGTTAGAACTGTCTTTTAATAACTTCATAGTTGTAGCTGTAATGGATATAATTTCAGGCGCTGTCCTTTTTAAATTGAAATATTTTTTTAGAGGCAGCAACTTATCACTATTAGCTAAAGAATAAAAGGTTTTTTCAAAAACTCCCATATCTATGCTAGAGCTCACATCACATTCTATAATTATGTCTGCACCCAATTTAGCTGCTAATCCTACTGCGTCAAAATCAATAATTGACCCATCAACTAACTTGGTTCCATTGTATTCCACAGGTTCAAAAATGACAGGAATAGAAATACTTGCTCTTATAGCTTTTATCAAGTCTCCTTCTGAGAATACTACTTCTTTTCCTGTGTGAATATCCGTAGCCACAATATATAGAGGGATATTAAGCTCTTCAAATCTTTCTTTTATATAGACCTGCAAATATTTTTCTATTTTTTCGCCTTTTACCAAACCAGTTTGTGATGTTTTAAAATCCAATAAGTTTAAAAATTTTAACATATTAATCTTTTTTGCATCACTTATAAGTTTGTCTACATTATGTCCTGAAGCATAGATTGCTCCTATTATCGCTCCCATACTTATGCCTATTATAAAGTCAATAGGAATATTTTCTTCTTCAAATCTTTTTAGTATACCTAAGTGCGCATATCCTCTTGCTGCTCCACCACCTAGTATAAGTCCTACTTTTGGTCTCATTTTCCATCACCATTTTACTCAAAAATAATTTGTATGGCATTTAACGCATCCAAAATTTCATTTTCATTAGAATCTAAAATCACTTGAATTCCCGTACCAAACATTGCACCAAGTATCATTCTCGCTACTGCTCGTGGAGAATAACTTTTAAAATTGTCTCCTAAAGCACTATTACTTAAAATTTTTTCCTCAATCATTTTAGATAAATCATTAAATAAATCCTTTAATAAACTGTTAAAAGAAGAGGACCACATGGCTAAACCTGTAAAATCGTACAACAGTTTAAAAAGTCCCGGATTATTACTTAACAGGTCTTTAAAAAATTTCACTAAGGATAGCATCTTATCCTTTGCAGTTTCTCCAATACTCAAAGCTTCATTTATTTCTTCTAAATATTTATCTATCATCATCTTTATTACCTCTGTAAAAAGCCCTTCCTTACTACCAAAATAATAATGCAATTGGCTTAATACAACACCAGCTTCCTCTGCAATATCTCTTAACGAAACATTAGCATAGCCTTTAGTTGAAATGCATTTATATGCAGCATTTAATATTCTTTGTGATTGGTTTCTTTCTTCCATCTTGGATTTCCCCTTTTGAAGTTTATTTATTAAAGCCACCCAGATCGGAAAATAGAAATTGCTAAACCTAAAACTATGACAAAAGCTATCGCTAAACCAATCTTTAAAATTATCCCATTAAGCTTATACATTTCTGCACCAGCATTAGCACTCATTCCTGACCCTATTAAAATCCCTGCAATGACAATACTTAAAGCCAAAAGTATAATACTGGTGGAAAGTCGATTAAATACCTTATCAACGCGTTTCTCTAAATTTTCAAAGTCTCTTATTTTCAATTCTACAGCATAATTTTCTTCTTCTGTTTTCCTTAAAAAATTCAATAAAAATGATGGCAACTCTTTTATCAATCTGCTATAATCCATTGTGGCATTTATTATCTCTTCTTTCATATGTTGAGTAGAAAACATTTTAGGTATCAACTGCTTTGCAATTGGTTTTGCCACTTCTAAAACGCTAATTTTAGGATCTAACTTTTCTACTATTCCCTCTAACGTTATAAGGCTTTTAGCCAGCATATTAAATTCATTGGGAATTACAATATTATACGAAAATACAAGGTCAAATATCCCATTGAGGACTTCCCCAACTTTGAGCTTTTCTAATGGTATTTCAACATATCTATCTCGCAAATTATTTATGTCTTTTTCTAGCTTTTTCATATTGACATTTAGAGTCACAGCATTTAAATCTATAATGCTTTCAGTAATCATCCTGCTATTTTTGTAAACAATCCCCAACAACATTTTAGAAAACTGCCTTTTTCTTTCTGGGCTTAAGCTACCTACCATTCCAAAATCTAAAAATGCTATTGTCCCATCCCCTAGCACCATAATATTTCCCGGATGAGGGTCTCCATGAAAAAAACCATCCCTTAAAATCTGATTCAATACAGATTTTGCAAGGTTTCTTGCAATTGCACCGCGGTCTAATCCAGCCTCATCAATTGCATTAAAATCATTTAACGGAATGCCATCAATGTATTCCATCGTCAATACACGTCTTGTCGTATGGGTCCAGATTATAGAAGGAATTTTGACTTTTTTGTCTTTTAAAAAATTCTTTTTGAACTTTTCTGCGTTTTCCCCCTCTATTCTAAAATCTAATTCCTCTTCCAATCTCTTTTTGAAGTCTTCTACCATTTTTGTAAAATTATATAGTTTGCCATATTTTGTATGATTATCAACAAATTTGGCAATATCTTCTAATATCCTCATATCTTGGGCTATGATTTTTTCTATCCCTGGCCTTTGAACTTTGACAACAACAGTTTTGCCTGACCACAACAAAGCCTTGTGAACTTGTGCTATAGAAGCCGCCGCTAAAGGAGTAGGCTCAAATTCAGCATAGGCTTCCTCCAAACTTTCGCCAAATTCATTTTGTATAACTGATTTCACCTCATCAAAAGAAAAAGCAGGAACTTTGTCCTGTAATTTTTCCAATTCTTTTATAACATCCTTTGGCAAAATGTCAGGCCTGGTACTTAAAATCTGCCCCATTTTTATAAAAGTAGGTCCTAATTCTTCAAGAGCAAGTCTTAATCTTTCTCCACGGGAAAGTTTCGCAATATTTTCATCATTTGTTTGCTTCAAGATTTTTCTTCTTACATTAATATGTTTTAGAATGCCAATATTGTCAATTATAGCACCAAACCCATATTTGATAAATACAAACACTATTTCTCTGTATCTTCTTAAATGTTGCATTATTTCACACCTGTCATCAAAATTTTATAGTTACTTATTTCTTTGTGTTTTGCATTTCCTCCAGCACTTTTTTAATTTCTTCACGAACAATATTTCTTATATCTTCTTTACTAACAATGTCCTCCTTTTTGGCGATGTTCATGTAATCTAACGTTTCAGCAACTGCGTCTTTAATCATTTTTCTCAATTCTTCCTTCTGTTCTTCACCTTTTTTTACCAAGTCTTTTACCATTTTTTGTGCATCTTCTCTTGCAACTTCTCCTCTATCTACAAGTTCTTCTACTACTTTTTCTATTTTCTCTCGCGATAATGCAAATAATCCCAAACCAAAATTGATAGATTTTTCAAGCAAACTTGTCATATATATAACCCCTTTCAAAATTAATTCGGACATCCGTCCTAATATCTCTACTAATATTATATACTAAAATTTCCTAAAGTCAATATGGAATTTCATTACTCCTCCAACAGCTCTTTTACAACCTCTATACCGTTTAATTTCATGTGATACAAAAACATGGTATGTATCAAATTGCCATCATGAGGCAGTATCTTGAGGGATTGAGCAGTTTTTACAGATGTATCATACGTTTCAACGCAATTTTCCGGTACAATTACATTTACTTTAAGATTATTGGCATTTGCAATCATTTTTATAGACATAGCCGTCTGGTAAACACACAAGTCAGTGCAATCTCCTACAACAATAAAAGTAGATTTTCCTTCCTTTATCATTTCAACAACTTTCTTCAAAAACTCACTCCCGCCTTCTAATTCCCCACCAAAAAACACATTTAATGAATTTTTCTCTACAATCACAGGTTCTCCTTCAACTACTTCTTTTAATTCGTCCACAATTTCACTTTCAAAAGTACCTTTTACACAATGAGGTGGAAATTCTCCAAATTCAACTGCATCTGAAGGATGGGCGTCATTTAAAAAGAACACATTTTTTATCCCCATTCTGTAGCAGGCTTTCAATAAATTTTTTATGGGTTCTATTATGCCTGCAACTCTTGGACTTGCTAAAGGACCGCTTTTACAAAAACCGTTTAGCATATCTACAACCAAAACTGAAACCTTATCCTCTCCACCAGCATTGTATATCACACTGCTTAAACTTTTTTCTTCTAGGTTGCTATAAAAATCAAAAAGGTAATTTAAAAATGGCCTTGTGTTATACAAAAAACTGTCAAAATTCATAAAAAACACCCCTTTATATGTTTATTCTTACCAAAATTATACCATAAAAACAATTCTTAAACATAATGTATTACATATTGAAAAAAGTTTCTCTAGCTACAGCCAAAAGTCTCCCCTCTTCTGTGTAAGCCTCACAAACTGCAACAGTAGTTTTATTGCCAGCATGTACTATTTTTCCAATCGCCTTTACTTTGTCGACCAAATTTGCAGGTGAAACATAATTTATATTCATTTCAAGAGTCACCACTTGCTTTCCAACTGTGCGAGCTGCCATACCCATTGTAATATCCATCAAAGAAAAAAGCACGCCTCCGTGAGCAATGCCAAGAGGATTTAAGTGTTTTTCTTCAATTTCCATTTTTGTAACAGCATAACCCTTCCCTAATTCTGCTACATGCACCCCTATTAATTGATGAAAATTAGTACTCCTATTTATTTTTAAAAGCTCTTCAAAAAGTTTTTCATCTATTCCACCATTTATTGCTTTCACCTTCCCGCCCTCCTCATAAGTTGTTGTTATTATTATAGCATAAAAAACACAGGACTTTTCCTGTGTTTATGCAAATATTTTATGCCATATTTTTATAATATACCCTTCAACAGGACTAAGTATTCCTTCAAGTCCTCTTAAAATTTTACTGCTTATAAATCCTATTATAAAGCCTGCTATGACATCCAGTGGATAATGTACTCCCACATATATTCTTGCAAATAAAAGTAATAGAGTTAAAACCATCATTATACTGCCAATACTTTTGTCATACATAAGCTCTGTAAAAGATAAAGCCGAGTCTCCTGACGCATGGTCACTTGGGAAAGAAGCATCTGCAGGATGTTTTACCAAAAGATTGACTTTGTGATGCACAAAAGGTCTGGGTTCAAAATAGACGGTAGAAATTATTAAATTTTAACCCCAATGCAATAATAGCTGCAAAAAAGGCATTCATAGAAGTCTTTTTACCCTTATCACCGCCTATAAACCACTGAACCAACATAAGCATCCCATACAAAATTGGAGAATACACAGCAATAAAAGTCATAATCTTGTCCAAAAAAATATTATGGCCTGCTAAGCCATTTATCATGTGAAAAAGTGTCAAATTCATGTTTCTTCACCTCACGAAATATTATAGAGGTGAAGTCTTAAAGGAAAATTAGATTTTCATTAAAAAGAAATTAAAAAATTTTAATAATCAATTCCCAAATTTTCTATTACAGATATAAACGCATCAACAATTTTAGGATCAAACTGTGTTCCCGCATTTTTCTTCAATTCTTCAATAGCTTGAGCCATTGTAAATGAATCTCTGTAAGGCCTTTTAGAAGTCATGGCATCAAAACTGTCAGCCACAGCTATTATTCGTGAACCTAAAGGTATCTCTTTTCCTTTTAATCCATCGGAATAACCTTTGCCATCATATCTTTCGTGATGATGACGAATTATCTTTGCGATATTTTCCATAACCTTCATCTTATTTATAATCTCATAACTCATAACCGGATGATCCATTAAACTATTATGATTCCAATTTTAATTGCAATTGCAATTTTAGGAGGAATAATCATCTCAAACAAAGCATTAAACCCAATCAGTCATATGACTGAAGTAGCAACAGAAATAAGCGAAAGAATGAGTTTGGACAATTCCAAACTCATTCCCTAAATCTTCTCAATCTTAAAGCATTTGTTACAACTGATACTGAGCTAAATGCCATTGCCCCTCCTGCTATAGCTGGAGTTAAAAGGCCCATTGCGGCAAATGGTATGCCGATTGTATTGTATACAAAAGCCCAGAATAAATTTTGATATATATTTCTCATGGTAGCTTTGCTTAATTTTATGGCGGTCACAATACCCATAAGATTTCCACTTAAAAGCGTTATATCTGAGGTTTCTATCGCCACATCTGTACCTGTACCTATCGCTATGCCAACATCCGCTGTAGCTAAAGCAGGAGCATCATTAATACCGTCTCCCACCATTGCAACTACTTTTCCCATTTTTTGAAGTTTCATAACCTCTTCAGCCTTATGTTCTGGCAATACTTCTGCCAGCACATTTTTTATACCAACTTGTTTTGCTATTGCCTCAGCAGTCCTTTTATTATCTCCTGTAATCATGTATACTTCAATACCCATAGCGTGTAACTCTTTAATAGCTTTTGCCGAGTCACTCTTTACGGTATCTGCAACAGCTATAATGCCATAAACGCTGTCGCGAGATGCCAATATCATTGCTGTTTTACCTTGTGATTCTAGTTCTGTGACTTTATCTTCAATTGATGTTACATCAATATTTTGTTTGTCCATGAGCCTTCTATTGCCAATATAAAACTCTTTTTCATTTATCATAATGCATATACCGTAGCCTGGTATAGCCTCAAATTTCTCAGGGTCTTCCAATATTTTGAATTTTTCTTTTGCTTTATTAACGATTGCTTGTCCCAATGGGTGCTCAGAATTTTTTTCTGCAATTCCCGCTATTTTTAGTATCTCATCCTCGGTAAAATCTCCAAAAGCTACTATGTCTGTAACTTCCGGTTCTCCTTTTGTTATCGTCCCAGTCTTATCAAGCACTATTGTCGTGATTTTTCCTGCTTTCTGCAGATGTTCTCCTCCTCGTATAATTAATTTTAAAGACAATAAATTTGTCTCACTTCTTAAAAATTTAATAAAGCGCATTTATAACTGGAAATCTTTAATATTCTCATCTTGTCTAAAATCTTATCTATTGCCATGAATCCGTAATATTGCGCAATATGCAGGATTCATGGCGCGGCCGTCTCATCTTTTTTCGGCCTTATTATTTACTTTTGAGATAACTTGTAGCATTATTATACTGTAAAGTTAATGTGGGACAGGCTTTCGTCCTCCATGCGGCTTGACCGCTCTTTTAAGTGTGGTCCCTACACCAGATTTGCCTTTTCTTACGCGAAATCTGCTTTGTCATATATAAGCCCCTGGCAGCAGAGGATTCAGGCTTATATATTAAGAGCTAATTGCGAGGTTGCTACATAATCTGGTTGCTAGGGTTATCTCAAATTAACTTTTACTTACTTTATCACTTTTGAAAGGAGGTGTAACAATCTTGAATAAGCTTTTTGTTGGTATGGATGTAAGCCTGAATGATGTCAAGGTCCATATTCTCGACCAGGAGGGTAATGATGCTTCCTCTCGTTTTTCTGTAGAAAATAACCCTCATGGTTGTGATGTTATAGTATCACGTATCTTGGAGTGTTGTAATAAATACAATATTCAAAAGGTCTTTATTGGTTTGGAATCTACCTCAGTCTATGGCTGGCACCTCCAGTATTATTTGGCTGATCATTCTGCTCTTAAGCCTTATCAACCTTCTATTACTACTTTTAATGCAAATATTATTAATGCTTTTAAAAAGTCTCTCGGCAATTTACCTAAAAATGACTGGATTGATGCCTTTGCTATTGCCGAAAAACTGAGATTCGGTAGACTCCCTAAATCTTGTTCTGTAGATTTTAGATATCTTGCTCTCCAGAGGCTTACTCGCCATCGCTTTCACATTGTTAATAGTATTGTTAGAGAAAAAAATTATTTACTCAGCAATTTGTTCCTTAAGTTTAGCGGTTTGTGCCAAAATAAAGTCTTTAGTAATAATTTTGGAGCAACTGCTACTGAAATATTTAATGAGTTTTTCACCCTTGATGATATTGCGGCTCGACCGCTTGATGAACTTGCCGGCTTTTTGGTTGATAAGAGTAAAGATCGCTTTGATGATCCAGAAGCTACAGCTAAATTGCTTCAAGAGGCTGTTCGCAAGTCTTATAGAATTAATGCTACTGTAGATGATTCTTTAAACTTTGTTATCAAGTCTTGCTTTGACAATCTACAGTCCCTTGAAAAGCAGAAGAAAGCTGTAGAAAAAGCCATTATTAATGAGGTAAAAGGATTTAACAATGAATTTCTTTGTCTTACATCAGTAAAAGGTATTGGCCCAACCATCGCAGCCGGCTTAATATCTGAGATAGGCGGAATTTCAAGGTTTGATAATGATAATGCCCTTGCAAAGTTTTCCGGCCTTTATTGGTCAGAGTACCAGTCTGCTGATTTTAAAGCGGAGGACACATATCTCAAGCGTACTGGTAATGAGTATCTCAGATATTATTTTATTCAAGCAGCTGACCAGCTCAGGAAGTATTTACCTGAGTTCTCACAATACTATGCCCGCAAATTTAAAGAAAGCAAAACTCACAAGCATAAACGTGCTCTTGTATTGACTGCACGTAAAACTGTAAGGTTAGTCTTCGCTCTGCTGCGCGAAGAAAAACTTTATAAATCCCCAATAATGAAAGGAGATGATTGTATAAGTTAACATATTACCCCATAACCATATTTTACATTAATTTCCATTAGCTTATTGCGTGATGGTTAGCTTTGCTATACCCTTTTTTAGGTTATTTTATTAAATTTTTTTTGAATTTTTTTTACCACCCTCTTGACATATTACCGAAATACTTTTTTAAAAGTTAGTAATATTTTTATTTTTTATTAAGCAATCTTAAAGAATTAAGGACTGCAAGGAGTGCAACACCTACGTCGGCGAACACAGCTTCCCACATTGTAGCAACCCCTAAAGCACCAAGTGCTAAAACTACTATTTTTACTCCCAGCGCAAGAAGGATATTTTCCCATACTATTAATTTTGTTTTTTTGGATATCTTTATCGCTGTTACCAGTTTTGAAGGTTCATCTGTCATTAAAACTACATCGGCTGCTTCTATAGCAACATCTGACCCGATTCCACCCATTGCAACACCAACATCAGCTCTCGCTAAAACCGGTGCATCATTTATGCCATCACCGACAAATATGAGTTTGCCCTTTTTATTGTTAGCATATAACTTCTCAAGTATACCAACTTTCTCATTTGGAAAAAGTTCTGAATACACTTCATCAATCCTTAATGAAGCAGCGATTTTATCGCTGATAGCTTTGTTATCCCCCGTAAGCATGACAATCCTCTTAATGCCCATTTCTCTTAGGCCTTCTATGGCTCTTGAGGAATCTTCTTTTACTTCATCGGATATGACGATATAACCAGAATATTTGTTATCTATAGCTACATGAATGATAGTACCTATTGAGTCACTGGTAACACAATCAATATTTTCGGCCTTCATTAATTTAGCATTACCTACAAGGACTTTTTTTCCATCTATATTTGCTCTTACGCCATTTCCTGAAATTTCTTCATACTTTTTTATTTTAGATCTGTCTACTTCTTTTCCATAGGCTTTTAAAATGGATTCTGCTATAGGATGGTTTGAAAAACTTTCGGCATATGCCGTATATTCTAAAAGCGCATCCCTACTTATACCATTTACAGGTTTAATTTCCGTTAACTTAAATACCCCTTTTGTAAGGGTACCTGTTTTATCAAATACAACAGTTTCTACATTGCTTAACGCTTCCAAATAGTTACTTCCTTTTACAAGGATGCCATTTTTTGAGGCAGCACCTATACCAGCAAAAAAGGTTAAAGGAATCGATAACACCAGTGCACAGGGGCACGATATTACAAGAAAAATAAGTGCTCTATATATAAATTCCTTGAAGGTTGCTGCTGGTATAATTAAAGGAGGAATTACTGCAATAATCAATGCCAAAAAAACAACAATAGGAGTGTAATATTTGGCAAACTTTGTCATAAATTTTTCTGTAGGAGCTTTCTTACTGCTAGCCTCTTCAATAAGTCCTAGTATTTTTGAAACAGTTGATTCTGCAAACTCTCTGGTTACTTCTATTGTGAGAAGTCCATTTTTATTTATAAAGCCACTTAAAACGTCCGCGCCTTTATAAACCTCTTTTAAAACAGATTCTCCTGTTAATGCAGAAGTATCCACCATCGATTCCCCTTCGATTACCTTCCCATCAAGTGGTATTTTTTCACCAGGCTTTACTATGATGACGTCTCCCGGTCTTACTTCTTGTGGTGAAACCCTCTTTATTTCATATCCAATTTTTAAGTTAGCATAATCGGGACGAATATTCATTAACTCTTTAATAGACCTTTTCGAACGGTCAACAGCAATATCCTGCAGAAGTTCCCCAATTTGGTAAAAAAGCATTACAGCTACACTTTCCGGATACTCTCCAATAACAAAAGCACCAATTGTTGCTATGCTCATAAGAAAATGTTCATTAAAAACCTGCCCTTTTAAAATCTTTTTACCAGCTGTTAAGATGACTTCTCCACCTACGATTATATAGCTTATGAAAAATAAAGTAAATTTAACATAAACAGATAAATTAAATATCAATGCAACAGTAAACAAGATAGCAGAAATCCCATATTGAATGATTCTCCTGTATACTTTATTAGAGTCATCATTATCAAAAGAAAGCTTACAACTATCAGAATCACAATTTGCGTTCAGTGGATTTCCTTTTGCATCTAGGGCACAACTTCTACAACCAAACCTCTCTAAAACAAAGGCCCTTTTATTATTTTGCATAGTATTCACCTCTCCTGATTCATTCATTAATATGGTCAAAACCCTGTTCAAATATTTTCTTTACATGGTCATCCGCCAAAGAATAATAAACCACTTTTCCTTCTTTTCTAAATTTAACAAGCTTATTTTGCCTTAGTATCCGAAGCTGATGAGAAACTGCAGACTGGCTCATGCCAAGAAGTGCAGCAATATCACAAACACACATTTCTGATTCAAATAATGCATAAAGAATTTTTATCCTTGTAGTATCTCCTAATACTTTAAACAATTCTGCAAGGTCATACAATTTTGTTTCCTCTGGCATAGTTTCTTTTACCTTATTTATAATATCTTCATGTATTACGCTAATTTCGCAGATTGGGATTTTGCTGTCTTCTCTTTTCATGGCCATCTCCTCTTTGCTTTAATATATGAATAATTGTTCATACTTTATTATATAATAATTTTTGCTTCCTTTCAAGAACTTCAATCTCTAATCCAAAAACTAAAATACAACTTCCAAGCTAAAATATTTGTTGAACATTCTATTTCCTTTTAAAATTCTTGACCGAATAATTCAAATGTGTTATAAATAATTTTACCGTACAATTTTCGAAATTTGGTTTCTACGGGGGTATCAAGAATGACAGTAATATTTGTAGGAAAAAACAATCAAATTACAATAAAAGCTCCAAAAAATGTTGAAAAACTCGCGAAAGAGTTGGATATAAATTTAGAATCACATGTCATTATAAAAAATGGAGAAATAGTTACTCCAGACGAAATTCTTCAAGATGATGATGTAGTAGAAATAATATCAGTAGTTTCTGGAGGTTAGTAGAAGGAGGCTTTACCAATTGAAGTGCATAAGATGTAAGAAAAAAGCAGTTATCACTCTAAAAAGGCATAATGCAGCCTTCTGTGCTGAGTGTTTTTTACATTATTATAGAAACCAAGTCTTAAAAAACATTCAAAAAAATAAAATGTTTAAAAAAGACGATAGAGTTTTAGTGGTAGTATCTGGCGGCAAAGATAGTATGGCTCTGTGGGACGTTCTAGTCAAGGAAGGTTATAACGTTGTCGCAATGTATATAAATCTTGGAATTGGAGAGTATTCAAACAGGTCTCAAGAGGTGGTTGAAAATTTTGCAAAGAAAAATAATCTTCCACTCATTGTAAAAAATATTAAAGAAGAATTCGGGCTTGATATATACAAGCTTTCAAAGACTTTAAAACGAAGCCCCTGTTCCGTATGTGGAACAATTAAAAGATACCTGTTTAACAAAGTAGCTTACGACAATGGATTTTCAGTTATTGCAACAGGTCACAATTTAGATGACGAAGCAGCAACACTTTTAGGCAATATTTTGAATTGGGGAGAAAGCTATCTTGCAAGACAGGGACCAGTTTTACCTCAAACTCACCCGAAACTCATAAAAAAAGTAAAACCTCTTTATACTTTAACAGAAAAAGAAAACATGTATTACGTACTTTTAAACAAAATTGAATTTTTACATGAAGAGTGTCCTTATTCAGTTGGAGCTCGTTCAATTCTTTATAAAGAATTATTAAATGAACTGGAAGAAAAAAGTCCTGGCACAAAACAGCGTTTTTTGATTGGCTTCCTTGAAAAGGGCAAAAAACATTTCAAAGAGGTAGAAAATATTGAATTGAAGGAATGCAAAACTTGTGGCCATGTCACAACAACGGAAGAATGTTCTTTTTGCAGACTTACAAAAGTTTCTAATACCGTTAGCTAGTGTAGAGATTGTACCTAAGGCTGGTAGTATAAAAAATTTTTAAAACCAGCCTTTTTTCTTACACAAAAGTCAACATTTAAAATTACAAACAAAGTAAGGAGAGTGAAAAATGCATGAATCCTTTTGATGTAATGCTTAAAAATTATTTTGATGAAAAGATGCTTGACAAGCTTTCAAGAGTAAAAATTCTTCTCATTGGCTGTGGTGGACTTGGTTCAAATGTTGCAGTGATGCTTATAAGAAGTGGTATTAAAAACCTCACAATAGTCGATTTTGATGAGGTAGACATCTTAAATCTCAACCGACAAAATTACTTTTTACACCAGGTAGGAGAAAAAAAGGTATTAGCCCTTAAAGATACTCTCTTTAAAATCAACCCCCACGCAAACATAGCAGCCAAAAATATAAAAATTGATGAGTCAAATTTAGATGAGTTAATCCTTCAACATGATATAGTTGTGGAAGCTGTTGACAATGAATTTACCAAAACGCTGATTTTTAAAAAAGCCCAAAAACATAATAAAAAAGTGGTTTTGGCTTCAGGTGTCGCAGGATTTGGTGATTGCGAAAATATTAAAATAAAACGGGGTAAAAACTTTTCAATTGTGGGGGATTTTGTTACATCGATTAATGAAAAGAAACCTTTGGCACCCAAAGTCATAGCAGTCGCCGCAATACAAGCAGATGAAGTATTAAGGATGATAAATGAGCTGGAGTAAAAATGATGATATAATTATTTTTCTTCAAGTATTTTTTTTTTCGTTCCAGATACTCTTCTTCGCTTATTTCCCCTCTTACATATCTTTCTTTCAAAATTTCTAATGCATCACTCTTGTGACTTCTATTTCTTGTACCTCGAAATGATGATATAATAAAATAGATTGCTACAATTATTAAACCTATTTCTATTGCTGACCAAATAATACCCCAAATGAATACATCCGCTCTATATCCCCATGCGCACATCATACGCATCAATTGTCTCTCCTCCTTTACAAAGGAATTTTAACAGTAAACTTACTCCCTTTATTTATCTCGCTTTCAACGCTTATTTCGCCTCCATGGGCTAGTACTATAGCTTTTGCAATCGAAAGCCCTATTCCACTTCCACCTGTTTCACGATTT
>Ga0208154_10126_pt1 | contig 17685 bp, 15 predicted proteins | sample Wag4S2014_11_5_FD_187354 | JGI IMG/M metagenome (GOLD analysis project Ga0208154, IMG submission 187354) | Deep subsurface shale carbon reservoir microbial communities from Ohio, USA - Utica-2 Time Series 2014_11_5 (SPAdes) (version 2) ...
TATTTATCTTCTAAATTTCCTACAGAAACTTTTGTTGAATATGCCGGTAAACTTATAACAAGACCTATTTCTATTGTTATAAGTGCTGTGCTGGTGTTTTACTTTGTAATGTTTGTAAGCCTTGATGCAAGAATTTTTGGGGAAGTTTTAAAAATATATCTGTTACCTAGTACTCCTATTGAAATTATAATTCTTACTATGCTTTTTAGTTCTGCTTATTTGGTAAGATATGGACTTGAACCAATTGCACGAATGTCAGAAATTTTGTTTCCTATAATGGTGATACCCCTTGTATTACTTTTTTTGACGGCTTTAACTGATGTAGACTTAAGCAATTTTCTTCCGTTTATGAGAGTTTCATTAATTAAGTTTTTTAAAGGAATGCTTATGACTACATATAGTTTTGTTGGTTTTGAGATATTGTACTTGCTTTTTCCATATGTAATTGATAGGGACAAATTAAAAAGAAGTGTCAATTCAGCAATGTTCTCTACGATGTTGTTTTACATGTATATAACTTTTTTTGTAATCGGCATATTTGGATACAAGGAAACAAGGGAACAGTTGTGGCCTTTTTTGACCCTCATTAAATCGATTAATTTCCCTGTATTTTTCATTGAAAATGTAGAGGGAATTATAATGGGAATATGGACATTCACCATTTTTACTACCATTTATTCTTTTCACTATTTTGCCACTTTGATTCTTTCAAAACTTTTAAAGGCAAGAGAACATTCTTATTTTGTATTGCCGGCAGTTCCAATAATATATTTGATATCCTTAATCCCTGATTCTATTGTGACAGTTTATAAATATGCGGGTTATGTTTCCCAGTACATGTCAGTGTTTTTTATTGCTATATTGCCAATACTGCTGTATATCATTTTAAAAGTTAAAAGATTAGGTGGTAAAGATGGAGAGAAAACTTAAAATAGTGATATTATGGGTTTTAATTCTTCTCATGTTGACAGGCTGTTGGGATAAAATTGAAATAGAAGATAGAGCTTTTGTGATGGCAATTGGCATAGATTTATCTTCTTCGAATAAAAGATATGTTGTGACTTTTCAATTTCCTAATGCTGCCCAAATAACAAAAGGTACCAGCGGTGGTGGAGGAGGAAGTGAAAAGCCAAGTTTTGCTGTTTCTGAAGTAGCTGATACAATTTTTTCTGCATCAAGGCATATAAGTACAAGAATTGATAAAGCGTTGTATTTAGGTCATACACAAGCTATTATTTTTGGCAAAGACGTAGTGGAAAACAAGGATAAATTTCAACAAGTTTTAGATTCTCTTGACAGGAGTTATGAATTGAGCCGTAAAGTTTATCTTCTTGTAACTCCGCAAAAAGCTCAGGATATTCTTCTAAAAAAATATGAGATGGAACCAAATACAGGAGCTTATATTCGAGATATATTCAAACATTACAACAGGACATCAAGATTTCCAACAATTGACTATAATAAAATCACTAAGTCTCTTCATGAGACAAATGGTAATGCGATAATTCCAAAAATAATTGCAGGAAAAGATGAAATTAAAATAGCAGGTTCTGCTATTATCAAAAATTATAAATTAGCAGGTTGGATGGAAGATGATGAAAACATGGGATATATGTTGCTAACTGGACTTGTAAAAGGTGGAGATGTTGCTGTTAGCACGCCTGGCGATGAAGAAAGAATAGAAATTCCTTTTAATATTTCAAATGTTATTAGAAGGCGAGCTGTTAAAGAAGAAAATGGAAAAATTATTTATAGAGTTATACTGGAGGTGGAAGGAGATATAACAGAATATACTTTTGAAAAGCATGGAGAAATGATGAAAGGTGATTTGTTAAACGTCATAGAAAGAAAAACTAGTGACGAAATAAAGAAGATGACACAAAAAGCTATAAATAGATTTCAAAAAGAATTGAAAGTAGACATGCTAGGTATAGGAGATTATATTGAAAAATATCATCCGAGTTTATGGGAAAAGGTGGGGAAAGACTGGGATAAAATTTTCCCGGAAGTAGAGATAAAAGTAGATGTTACTTCTCATGTCCGAAGGATAGGGCTTTTCAGGTAGAAGGGTATATTTTTTAATATATTTGGCAATACTTTAGTTAGACTAAAGATTTGTAATGGAGGATAAGACATGAAACGGTTAATTGCGTTGTTGGTATTAGCAATTATTATAGCAGTAAATTTTTATGGGGCTAAATCTTCCAATTTGCAAAAAGAAGACTTATCCCGTAAATTAATAAGGTTTCATGTGATTGCTAACAGCGATTCCGAAGAAGACCAGGAATTAAAACTTAAGGTGAGAGATGCTATACTTGTTGATTTAACGCCTAAATTTGAAAAAGTAAAAGATTTAAAAGATTCGGAAAGGATTATAAAACAAAGTATTGAGGAGATTAAAAAGGTTGCTGAGGAAGTAATTCGTAAAGAGGGTAAGAATTATGATGTGAAAGTTGCCTATGGCACCTTTGATTTTCCTACACGGTATTATGGAACTATTACTCTTCCTGCGGGGAATTATAATGCGCTTAAAGTAGTTATCGGAAACGGCGAAGGTAAAAATTGGTGGTGTGTGATATTTCCTCCCCTTTGCTTTATTGACGTTACTCACGGATTTACAGATACACAAACTGCAGAAGAAGTGGCTAAATATCTTTCTCAAGATGAAATGGAACTTATTGAGGAAGAAAAACCAAAAGTTAAATTTAAAATACTTGAAATTATAGAAGAGTATTATAATAAATTTAAAATGGCATGGATGGCGCCTTAAAGGGCGCTTTAATTTTTTAAATTAAAAACAGCGTATAATACTTTTACTACTACAAAAAATATTTACAAACACCAAAGAAAAGGAGGTTCAAAATGAAAATAGATTTTATTCTCCGCATAAAGATTATAATAACAGTTTTGGTCATTTTTATAACAGCAGTTTTTGAGTATGCAGCTTATGATTTGACTAAAACAGCTATGTCTAACCTTTATTGGGGGAATACAGGTAGTGATGTTGCCAAAGTGCAAGCACGGCTTAAAGACTGGGGATATTATACGGGAGCTGTAGATGGATTTTTTGGGGTTAGAACGTGGCTGGCAGTTCGAAAATTTCAAGCATATAATGGCCTTAGAGTTACTGGCATTGTAGATGATGATACAAAAGTAGCTCTAGGTTTTACGACTACTGCACAGGATTTAGCGGCTTATTACGCTTCTTCTTCTGTTACTACAAATGACGATGTCTATCTTTTGGCAATGCTTATAAATGGAGAAGCCAGAGGGGAACCTTACATTGGAAAAGTTGCAGTTGGAGCTGTGGTGATGAATAGAGTAAGAGACCCGAGGTTTCCAAAAACTATAGCAGGTGTTATATTTCAACCTGGGGCTTTTTCAGCAGTAGATGATGGTCAAATGTGGCTACCTCCTACAAATGACAGCATAAGGGCGGCAAGAGATGCGATTGCTGGATGGGACCCTACTGGTGGTGCATTGTATTATTACAACGCTGCGAGAGTGACAAGTTATTGGATATTTAACAGGCCAATTATAACCCAAATAGGCAGCCATATCTTTGCAAGGTGAGGTGAAAAAATGTTAAAACGGGGCTTGATGGCTTTTGCTTTAATTTTAATATTAATCCTCGGAGCATGGGGATATAGACAATATATTGAAAAAATTTCTTATCACAGGTATTTACAAGCACAATATGATAGGTCTTTTTATCAATTGGTGTCTAACGTAGAGAACATCGAAACTTCTATGGGAAAACTAATGGTAGCTTCTTCAGATAAAACTACTATTCCAATTTTAGATGAAATATGGAGAGAAGCTTTTTCAGGGCAAGAGCACTTAAATCAACTTCCTATAGGGCAGCCTGAAATAGATAATACTTCAAAGTTTTTGACACAAATTGGCGATTACGCTTACAGTCTTACAAAAAAAGTTGCTTCAGGGCAAAAATTATCACAACAAGATTTAGAAACCCTTACGAAATTACAGAATTATGCGGTATTTTTAGGTAAAAACTTACAAGACTTAAGAAAAAAAATTCAAGGTGGATATGAACTTGGAAACTTACGTCAAAAAGGTACACAAAAAATGGGAGAGATTGATAGAAAGATTTTAAATGTAAAAATGAGTAATGTCAATCAGACTATGACAAATTACCCTACTTTGATATATGACGGCCCTTTTTCTGAAAGTTTAGCAAAGACTACACCTAAAGGTTTAGTTGGGAAAGAAGTTTCTTACGATAGAGCTTTACAAATAGCAAAAGATTTTTATGGAAAGCCTGTAGAATCACAAAACAAGTATAGTCCTAACAATGGAAAAATAAAAGCCTATGGCGTAGAATTAAAATCTCCAGGTAAATTACCTGTTTATATAAATGTCAGTCAAAAAGGTGGATATGTTGTATGGATGATGGATCAGAGAAGTGTGAATAAAATAAATATTTCTCAATCACAAGCTTTGCAGTATGCTAAAAAATTTTTAGAAAAACACGGTTTCAAAAACGTGGAAAGTACTTATTCTATGAAGGCAGATGGTAGTGTACAGTTTAATTTTGTTCCTGTACAAGATGAGGTATATTTGTATCCAGACATTGTCAAAGTGAAAGTGGCACTTGACAATGGTGACATAATCGGATTTGACGCTACAGCTTACTACATGAATCATACGGAAAGAAAATTAGAAAAACCAAAACTTACGGAAAAAGAAGCGGAACAAAAAGTAAATAAAAATTTAAAAATAGAAGGAAGGAAATTAACACTTATTCCTTTAGAAAGCGGGAAAGAAGTATTAGCTTATGAATTTAAGGGGACCTACAAAGGAGATACTTTTTACGTCTATATAAATGCATTAAATGGAAATGAAGAAAAAATTTTAAAGGTTATAAAAACAGAACATGGAGATTTGACCATGTAGTCCATAACATAAAAGTGCTTTTAAAGTGCAAAATAATTGTAGGGCAAAAGAAGGAGGGGATAAAAATGGGTAGACGCAGAGGCTTAATGTCTGACCAACTTAAATATGAGTTGGCTAAAGAACTCGGCGTTTACGACACAGTAATGAAGGAAGGTTGGGGAAGTGTTTCTTCTAGAAATTGCGGTAATCTTGTAAAACTTGCAATCGAAAAAGCAGAAAAAATGCTTGTGGGAAATTATAACAACGGAAATACCACCTTCTAAATGCCCACCAAGCTGGGGAAGAAACATCTTCTTTCCCGGCTTTAAATTTATAAAATAAAATTTTTCTTGAATACATATTCTTAAAAGAGTAGAATAAAGATAATGTAAGAAAAATTAGTGGAGTGTGAGAGAATGGAAAAGAAGAAAATAGCTGTTTTATTTGGCGGACAATCAGGAGAACATGAAGTTTCTTTAATGTCTGCAAAGTCTATAATAAACAACCTTGATAAAGATAAATACGAGATTTACATGGTAGGTATTACAAAAAAAGGAGAATGGTATCTGTATAGAGGAGATGTGGGGAAAATAGAAACTGGAGAATGGGAAAAAGAAGGAATTCCTGCAATTATGGGAGCTTCTACAAAGTATAGAGGAATAATAACTTTCGAAGATGGAGAAAACGGTTTTTATCCTATAGACGTGGTATTTCCTGTTTTACATGGTCCTAATGGAGAAGATGGGACTATACAAGGGCTTTTAGAACTATTAGATATACCTTATGTAGGAGCTAATGTGCTTTCTTCTGCTTTATGCATGGATAAAGTTTTTACAAAAAGGATTTTTAAGGAAGCGGGGCTACCTACACCTGATTTTGTAGTAGTATATAGAAAAGAGATTGAAGACTTAGAAGCTATAAAGAAAAAAGTTGAACACTTGGGATATCCGTGCTTTGTAAAACCTGCTAATTTAGGTTCTAGTGTTGGTATTACCAAAGTCCACAATGAGGAAGAACTTCCTGGGGCCTTGAAATTAGCTGCAAAATATGATAGAAAATTGTTGATAGAAAGAGGAATAGATGCTAGGGAAATTGAATGTTCCGTGCTAGGTAACGAAAATCCGCAAGCCTCTATTGCAGGAGAAATTGTTCCTTCTAATGAATTCTATGATTATAATGCTAAATATTTTGATGGGGGTAAATCTCTTCTCTTAATACCTGCACCACTTCCAGATGAAAAAATGGAAGAGGTAAGACAATTGGCTATAAAAGCATATAAGGCGTTGGATTTGAGAGGTATGGCGCGAGTAGACTTTTTAATGGATAGAAACACAGGTACCCTTTATCTAAATGAAGTTAATACCATTCCTGGGTTTACGAAAATAAGCATGTATCCTAAACTGTGGGAAGTAAGTGGAAAGCCGTATTCAATATTATTGGACGAACTTATAAACTTAGCGATAGAGAGCTATAATGAAAAATGTAGGGAATGGTGAGAAATAAGGGAAGAAGGGGAGAGGTAATTGAAAAAAGCGATTATATCTGTAAAAGGTACTCAAAAAAACGATCAAAATGAATCTGATACAATAGAACTTATTACAGAGGGTAGTTTCTATATTAAAGGCAATACTTTTTATGTAGTATATGAAGAAAGTGAACTATCAGGAATGGATGGAACTACTACTACTTTAAAAATTACAGAAGACAAAGTTACATTATTGCGGTTTGGCACTAACAAATCGAAAATGGTTTTTGAGAAAAACAAAAGATACGAATCGGACTATGATACTCCTTATGGGAAAATTCCTTTAGGAATACTGCCAACAGATGTAAAAGTGGCTATGTCGGAAGCTGGCGGTGAGATTACTATAAAATATGCTCTTGACCTTAATAACAAGACTGTGAGCAATAATGAACTATACTTAAAAGTGTGGGAGGTAAACTGATTTGGAAAACATTATACAAAAAGTAAAAGATGAAATAAAAGACATGGTGACTACCGCTATTAAGAATTCTGTAAAAGAAGGTCTGATGAATATAGAGGTTATTCCAGAGATAGAAATAGAGGAGCCAAAAGAAAAACAACATGGTGACCTTGCAATAAACACAGCGATGGTAATAGCAAAGCAGGCTAAAATGCCCCCTAAGAAAATTGCGGAAATCATTGTTTCAAAAATGGACCCTTCAAATACTTTTATAGAAAGGATTGAAATTGCAGGACCTGGCTTTATCAATTTCTTTTTGAAGGATAAATTTTTGGAAGAAACTTTAAAGCTCGTTTATGAACGAGGGAAAGATTATGGACGAGTAAACATTGGGAATGGCAAGAAAGTACAAGTGGAATTTGTATCGGCAAATCCGACGGGTCCTATGCATATGGGAAATGCAAGAGGCGGTGCTTTGGGAGATGCCTTGGCGTCAGTACTTGACTATGCAGGATACGATGTTACAAGGGAATTTTATATAAACGACGCAGGAAATCAGATAGAAAAATTTGGATATTCACTTGAGGCAAGATACCTGCAATTATTGGGTATACCGGCTGAAGTGCCCGAAGGTGGCTACCAAGGAGAGGACATAATAGATAGAGCGAGAGAATTTTTAGAAATATACGGAGATAAATATAAAGATGTGCCATCAGAAGTGAGAAGAAAGGCACTCATAGATTATGGACTTAAGAAAAATTTAGAAAAAATAAAAGAGGATTTAGCTCTTTACGGGATAGAATATGACGTGTGGTTTTCTGAGCAATCTCTTTATGACAGCGGAGAAGTGTATAAAGTAATTGAAGAGCTTAAGCAAAAAGGATACACTTATGAAAAAGACGGGGCTTTGTGGTTTAAAATGACATTATTTGGCGCAGAAAAAGACGATGTATTAGTTAGGTCTAATGGATTTCCTACATATCTCGCTTCTGACATAGCCTATCACAAAAATAAATTTATAACTCGCGGATTTGACTGGGTTATAAATGTGTGGGGGGCAGATCACCACGGCCATGTTGCTCCTATGAAAGGAGCGATGCAGGCACTTGGTATAGACCCTGATAGGCTTGATGTTGTTTTAATGCAGCTTGTGAAACTCATAGAGGGCGGTCAAGTTGTTAAAATGTCCAAAAGGACAGGCAGAATGGTGACACTACGAGATCTGATAGATGAAGTAGGGAAAGATGCAGCGCGGTTTTTCTTCAACTTAAGGTCTGCAGACAGTCCCATTGATTTTGACCTTGACTTGGCTAAAGAGCAATCGAATGAAAATCCAGTATTTTATGTGCAGTATGCCCATGCGAGGATTTGCTCCATAATAAGGCAGTTAGAAGAAGAGGGTGTAAAGATAGATAATATAGATGAAGTAGATTTAAGCCTTTTAAAAGAAGAAGAGGAAAAAGAATTAATTAAAAAATTGGCATATTTCCCTGAAGAAATTACTATTGCTGCAAAGACATTGGCACCCCACAGAATTACGAGGTACGTACTTGATGTAGCATCGCTTTTCCATTCTTTTTATAACAGTCATAGAGTAAAAGGCGTAGAAGAAGATTTGATGAAAGCAAGGTTTGTGCTCATATTAGCAGTAAAGACTGTTATAAAGAACGCTTTAGATATATTGAAAATAACAGCACCAGAGAGAATGTAAAAGGCGGTTTTTCCGCCTTTATTTTGTGGTATAATATGGATAGGAGGTGTTAATTTATGAATATAAAGTGGTTGGGTCATTCCTGTTTTAAATTGACATCTGAGAAGGGCACGGTTATTGTTACAGACCCTTTTAATGAATCAGTTGGGTACCCTATGCCAAATGTGAAGGCAGACATTGTGACATCTTCTCATTCCCATTTTGACCACAATTATTTTAAGGCGGTAAAGGGAAACTTTGATATTGTTGACACAGTAGGAGAACATAATATAAAAGGTATCAACATAAAAGGTGTAAATACATTTCACGATGACGAGCATGGTGCAAAAAGAGGTAAAAATATAGTTTTTGTCTTTGATATTGATGGAATCAGAGTCTGTCACATGGGAGATTTGGGACATGTTTTAACAGAAAAACAAGTTGAAGAAATAGGTTCTGTTGATGTACTACTAATTCCTGTTGGAGGCTATTATACAATTGATGCAAAACAAGCGGTAGAAGTGATGAACCAGTTAAAGCCTAAAATAACTATACCAATGCACTATAAAACGGAGTTTATTAATTTCCCTATTGATACTGTGGATAACTTTTTGGATATGACAGGTGGCAAAAAGATTTTATCCACAGAAATGGGTATTACTAAGAAAGATCTAGAAAGTGAGCCAAAAGTAATTGCTTTAAATTATCAATATTCTGTATAATTTAAAATGAAGTACAGTTCCTTTGTTCTCACTAAGAGCTTTAGCTTAAACCAAAAAAGTGGGTATCTCATTCCTTTTTAAATTTTTTTAAAAACAAATGAATATAAAAAGACAAAAAGGGCAATATAATAGTGTAAGGTTCGTAATGGTCGAGCCAAGATCATCACAGGACGCAAGTTCTGTGATGGTCGGCCAAAGATTGGTATTCGATCAAAAGGTCGGATGCCAGTCGGCGGGCAGATTATAATATGTCCATGTAAAGCCTAAATTTTTAGGCTAAAAAGGATGTATTATAGTCGAGCTAAGACTATTATAGGTTCCGCAGGTCGAAGTACGTTATGTACTTAGACTGGAGGTCTTATGCAAAGTGCATAAGGTTTCTAAGGTATCTATAATAGTCGAGCATAGGTCAGTATGGGTTTTGCAATACCTTGCCTTTTAAGTGAGGTATGAAGAGATTTGTACTGGCTGAAGCGAAGACCATTACGAGCCTTACTTTTTTTATTGTGTTGACAAAGGGGTTTAAAGAAAAATTTCAGATTGTGTAAAACCAATATATTCTTTGGAGTCTGAGATTACTATGATATAATATTCCTAGCAAAAAAATATTTTTAATCTAAAAACGAAGGGGAAATAAAGATAGGTAAACTTTTTGTCCTTGAAGCCGCATCTTTTAAGAGCGGCTTTTTTAGGGAATAACCAAGGAGAGGAAAGGAGCTCTTGTATGTCTTTCATTGCGCAGATTAAGTTTTTGCCTAAGGAAGTAAAACGTTTTATAGCAACTGAAGCTTTATTGGGAATAGGGATGGGGATTTTTGGCTTAGTATTAAATTTGCACTTGCTTGCTTTAAACATATCTCCTGAACAAATAGGGGTTCTCAATTCTGTCGGGACTTTAGTGATGGGAGCAGCTGCTATTCCGGCAGGTTTTTTTGCTAATTATATTGGAAGAAAACGCGTTTTTATATCAGGAATAACACTTATAGGGATAGGATATGGGCTTTTTGGATTAGGGGAATCCATGGGAATTTTTTACTTGGCACAGATTATACAATTTATAGGAATTTCCTTTTTGATTACAACAGAAATACAGCTTTTGTTTTCGTATGCTAAAATAAATGAATTAGAAACTGTAAGTTATAGCCTTTTATTTGCTGTTTTCACTTTATTTAGTGGTATGGGAACTTTGTTAGGAGGTTTTATACCTAATTGGCTGCCTTTTGGCAATACAAAGTATCAATGGGCAGTCTATATATCTGCTATTTTTATTTTACTGGCGGCTTTATTAAGGGGAATTTTATTGCCATGTTTAAATAATAGTTTTGATAAAGGTAAGAGCAAGTTATTATTGTCAAATATTAGGATTTCCCAAGTTTTTGATAAAAAAATTATTTTAATTACTTTTTATATTTTTTTGGCGGGGATGGCTTTTTCTATGATAGTTCCTTTCCAAAATGTGATTGTGAAATTTCGGATGGGCTGGAGCGATGAATATATCTCATATTTTCTGACAGTAAATGGGTTAATTTTGTTTTTTGCTTCTATGGTGATGCCTTGGGTAATTAACAAATTTGGAACCATTAAAGCTTTTTACTATGTGTATTGGATGAATTTATTTTTTGCACTTATATTAAGTTTTAATGATATTTCTGTAATGATGTTTTCAACAATATTTTTATTGAGAAGTGGGTGTTTTACTCTTTTAAATAATATGATAGAAAGTCAAACAATGTCTGTGATAGAGGAAGAAAAGAGGGACTTTTTTGCTGGAGAAAAGTCACTTTTAAGGAGTATAGGATCAGCAATAGCCAGCTATTTAGCTGGCTATATATTAGAAAATGAGAATTATACATATCCTTTTTTAGCTATTTTTGTAATACTTTTTGCAAGTCTTTTGTATTTTGTTGTATTTATTAAACCTATTTTTGTTGAGAAGCTAAACAATGGCAAATTTTCTTTTGAAGAAGAAATTCAAAAGGATGTGGAAGGCATGTAGCTATACCAAATGGCAAGCTACAAAAATGTTCTCCATCTTTGTAGTTCATTTTTGTAGTTTATTAATGATAAATGAGCTACAGAACGTATGTTGAAAAGAGTTTACATATATTGTGGAAGCCAAATAAAAAAGCCGGCCGTCAGCCTTAAAATGCTGTTTGGCCGGTATTTTATCTAATATAGGTGACATGCTACAAAGTGGTTCTTTTCCACTTCTTTGAGTTCCGGTTGCTGTTCGGTGCAGATGGGTTTGGCGTACCTGCATCTTTTGGCAAACCTGCAACCTTTCGGCGGATTGATGGGACTCGGTACGTCTCCTTCCAGCAGGATCCTCTCCTTTTTCCTCTCGGTCTCCGGATCGGGAACCGGTATGGCCGAGAGAAGCGCCTGCGTGTACGGATGCAAGGGCCTGTTGTGAAGGTCTTCAGACGTAGTCAGCTCCACAACATGCCCCAGATACATAACTGCAATCCTGTCGGAAACGTACTTTACCATGCTCAGGTCGTGAGCGATGAAGATATAGGTTAGTTTTAGCTTTTGCTGGAGTTCCATAAGCAGGTTTATAACCTGTGCCTGTATGGAGACGTCCAAGGCGGAAATGGGCTCGTCGGCGACTATGAATTTCGGTTCTACTGCCAAGGCACGTGCGATACCTATCCTCTGCCTCTGTCCACCGGAAAACTCGTGGGGGAATCGGTTAGCGTGCTCCTTGTTCAGGCCGACAAGGCTTAAAAGTTCGTATATTCTATCGGTACGTTCTTTGTTCTTATATAAGCCGTGGATATCAATACCTTCTCCTATTATATCCCCCACAGTCATCCTGGGATTCAGCGAAGCATAGGGGTCCTGGAATATCATCTGAACCTTCCGATTGAATTCCTTCAACTGCTGGCCGGTTAGCTTGTGCACATTTTTGCCTTCAAAAAGCACCTGTCCTGCAGTGGGTTCGTAAAGTCTTACTATCGTCCTTCCCAGAGTGGTCTTGCCGCACCCAGATTCACCAACGAGGCCCAGGGTTTCGCCTTCTATTATCTGTAGATTCACGTTGTCGACGGCCTTTAAAACCGCACCCCTACCCACATTAAAGTATTTTTTCAGATTCTTTATTTCGACAAGAGGAATTCTTTCAACCGTCATGTAAAGTCACCCCTTTTCCTACAGGCGGTTTCACTTTTGGAGCCATGGGATGCATCAGCCAGCAGGCCACACTGTGGCCGTCGCCCACCGTGAATTCTTCCGGATACCTCTCGTAGCATATCTTCATAGCGTATTCGCACCTGGCAGCGAAAGGACAGCCCACCGGAGGAGCAAAGAGGTCTGGTGGTGTGCCGTCTATAGAAGCTAGTCTCTTACTTTTGTCCAAGTCGGGAGTGGGTACCGACATCAGCAATCCCCAGGTATAGGGATGACGCGAGTTGTAAAATATATCGTCAAGGCTGCCACGCTCGATTATTTTGCCCGCATACATGACCAGGACCCGCTCGGCCAAATTGGCCACGACGCCCAGGTTATGGGTGATTATTATAATGGCTGTGTTTAACTTTTTCTGCAAATCCCTCATCAGGTCCAGGATCTGTGCCTGTATAGTTACGTCCAGAGCCGTCGTCGGCTCATCGGCTATAAGAAGTTTGGGGTTGCAGGCCAGTGCGATGGCTATCATCGCTCTTTGCCTCATGCCGCCGCTAAACTCGTGAGGGTACTGGTTGACACGTTTTTCCGCATTGGGTATGCCTACTAACTTCAGTATTTCTATGGCCTTTTCCCTGGCTTGTTTAGGTTTCATTTTCTGGTGTTTTATAAGGCTCTCGGCGATCTGAGCGCCGACCTTCATAGTGGGGTTCAAGGATGTCATGGGGTCCTGAAACACCATACTTATCTCGGAACCGCGGACGTACTCCATCTCTCTTTCTGACAGTTTGGTTATATCCCTGCCCTCAAATATAATCGAGCCTTTTTTAATAATTCCTGGAGGCATGGGAATCAGCCGCATTATGGACTGCGCAGTTACACTTTTACCACAACCGGATTCGCCCACTATAGCCACAGTTTCACCTTTGTTTACATCAAAACTAACACCTCTTACCGCTTTGATTTCCCCCGCATAGGTTTTGAACGAAACTTCGAGATCTTTAACTTCCAAAAGTTTTTCCATCTTTTTACCTCCTTAAGTGCGAAGTCTTGGATCCAGTGCATCCCTTAATCCATCGCCGAGTAGGTTAAGGGAAAGCATTGTTGTACTTATAAAAAATGCTGGTATGAAAAGCTGGTAGGGATATACTCTAAAAACTTGCGCACCGTAAGCTGCCAACTGACCCCAGCTCGAGTGCGGAGGAACCACACCAAGGCCTATAAAGCTTAAGAAAGCCTCACTAAATATAGCACCCGGAACAGACATGGTAAGATTTACCAAAATTACGCCCATCGTGTTTGGAATCAAGTGTCTCCAAATTATCCTTGCATGACTTGCTCCCAGAACTTTTGCCGCCAGTACAAATTCCTGCTCTTTTAACTGGAGAATCTGTCCGCGGACAAGCCTTGCCATACCAAGCCATCCACCAATAACCAGTGCCAGAATCAACGGCATAATGCCTTGTCCCAGAACGACCATCATCAGTATCACAATTATCATATATGGAATAGCATACATAATATCAACAAACCTCATTATGATCATATCAACTTTACCACCAAAATAACCCGAGATTCCCCCTACTAGAACACCTATTATCGCGTTCAAAAGGGCTGCCACAACACCAATCATTAAGGATACCCTTGCGCCCATCCATGTGCGCGCCCACAAATCTCTTCCTAAGGAATCTGTTCCAAACCAGTGCCTTGCTGAGGGCGGCTGGTTAATCTCAGAAGGGTTTGTAGTTCTATAGTCGTATGGAGTCATATAAGGTCCAACTATTGCCATAAAAGTATAAAGTATAATTATTATTAATCCCAACATTGCTGCTTTATTTTGCTTTAACCTTCTCCATGCATCCTGCCAGTAGGTAATGCTTGGCCTTGCTATAGCCTCCATTTCACTTATATTTTTGCCTACATGAGTAAAAAGTTCCTGAGAAAGTTCTCCTATACTGTTTTGCATCATCTTTTTACCTCCTATTTCCCTGCAATCCTGATTCTCGGGTCTATAAAACCGTATATAATGTCAACTATAAAGTTTGCTGCAATTAAGAATAGACCATAAAATACTGTCATTCCAAGTACCATCGAATAGTCTAAGTTTTGAATGCCTAAAATGTAGAATTTTCCAAGTCCAGGGATTGCAAAAATTTGCTCTATAACAAATGTACCGGTGAGAAGTGTAGCTGTTACAGGTCCAAGGACTGTAATTACCGGCAAAATAGCATTTCTTATTTGATGTCTCCATACTATTTGTGATGGTGAAAGGCCTTTTGATTTCGCAGTCTTAATATAGTCCTGATTGACTACATCGAGCATACTTGCCCTCATAAGCCTTGCCATTAGTGCAATGGAACCCAGGCTTAAAGCAAAAGTCGGCATTATTGTGTATGCAAAACCCTTCCATTGAGCTACAGGTAAGAGTTTCAATTTGATAGAAAAAATATATTGTAGAAGAGGCCCTATCACAAAGCCGGGAACAGAGACACCCACGATAGCAATAAACATACTGAGATAATCCAGGGGTTTATTGCGATTTAAAGCTGCAATTATTCCCAAAGAAATACCTACAATTGTAGCGAAAATTACAGCTCTTATCCCGAGATCGGCAGAATAAGGAAATGCCTGTGCTATGACTTCATTTACCGTTCTATTTCTATACCTTAAGGAATATCCCAGATCGCCTTTTAAAAGGTTTGAAATGTAGGTTATATACTGGACGTGAAGCGGTTTATCAAAGCCATAGTATTCCATCATGTTTTGCTTAATCTCCGGAGTAACTTTTTCACTCAAAAATGGATCTCCTGGAAGGAGCCTTACGAGGAAAAATACTATAGTTACAAGGAACCATGCAGTAATTAAAGAAACCACTAATCTATTTAGTATATAGCGGGCCATTTACTTACCTCCTTTTTACGGTTTTCCAATAATACTTTATTGTTTTCAAATCATCATAGATGGAGGTATGTGCTTTCGCACATACCTCCATTATGAATGAGAAATTAGTTTTTCCCTTCGACATCAGCATAGATAAAGTCTGGATCCGGGCCGATGAAATTCCTGACAAGGCCTGTTACATAATCTTTTTTTGTCCAAGCCCTTTGCCTGAAGTAGACAGGTACAATTGGCCCTTTTTCAAGGAGCAGTTTTTCTGCTTCAAACATGGCATCAGCGCGCTTTTTGAAGTCTCCAGTTGTTTTTGCAAATTTTATGAGTTCATCGTATTCTTTGTTGCTCCAGCCAGTATTGTTGTGCCCGCCGCCAGTGACCCAGAGGTCTAAATAGGTCATCGGGTCGTCATAGTCTGGACCCCAGCCAGCAAATACGACATCGTAGTCCATCTTGTTCATAAGTTCGAGCCGCTGTTTGAAAGGAACCTGTTTTATGGTCATCTCAATACCCAGGTTCTTTCTGAGCATATCCTGAATAATTTCTGCACTCATCTTAGCCCTGGAGCTATCATCGGTTAATAATTCAAATTTGATCTTTGATGGATCACTGATGTTGAGCTCTTTTAAAGCTTTGTCAAGGTATTCCTTTGCTTTTGCAGGGTCGGCCTTCCTAGAATAGAATTCATACGGGTATTCTTCCACGAATTTCTTTTCTACACCGGAAAGAAGCGGCAGTACATATCTTGTCGCAGGATCGGATACGCCTCCCAGCACACTTTTTATATAGTCTTCTCTATCGATCGCAAATCCGACAGCTTTCCTGAAGTTTTCGTTGGCAAGCCAGGGTTTGTCGGACCTTTTTACGTTGAACTGTAGGTAGAATTCTGCACCATCATAGTAGAAGAGGGCTTTGCCTTCGTTCTTTACCTGTTCTACAAAGTCTGGCGGAATTGCTACAAAATCAAGTTCTCCGTTTTCGTACATTTGCCATGCTGTATTGGCTTCACTTACAATGGGTATTCTTACCCTATCAAGCTTTATGGCATCTTTGTTCCAGTAGTCGGGGTTCTTTTCTAAAATGAGTTCCTGTTCGTGCTTCCACTCTTTCAAGATAAACGGACCATTGTAAAGGAGTTTGTCAGCGTCTGCCGCGAACTTCTCTCCCATTTTCTCTACAAACTCTTGCTTGACAGGCATAAAGGAGATGAAGTTCAAAAGACTTTCAAAATACTTAACCGGCACGTTAAGTTTGATTTCCAGCGTCTTCTCGTCGAGGGCTTTTACGCCAACCTGGTTAGGATCAGTTATCTTGCCCGTATTGTATTCTTCACCGTTTACAATATAGTAGCCCTGAAAAGCATATTCCGATGCAGTTTCTGGGGCGAGGAGCCTTTTTATCGCATATTCAAAATCATAAGCTGTTACAGGTGAACCGTCGCTCCACTTTGCATCTCTCAAATGGAAAGTATAAGTCATCTTATCTTCAGATACTTCCCATTTTTCAGCCATTCCGGGATAAACTTTACCGTCGTATACTCTTACAAGCCCTTCAAAAACAGCATTTCCAACCATAATAGCATAAGTGTCGGTCGCTTTCTGTGGGTCAAGGTTCGGAACTTCTGCCCCAATCGCAAAAACTAATTCTTTTTCTTTGAGCTGCTCCTGCTGCTGTACGCCCTCAGCCTGATTAGTAGGTTGCTTGCTACATCCGGCGAAGACTCCTGCTACCAGCAGCAGTATGAGGACAAGGGCTAAACTTTTCCTTAACATTTTATCCCCTCCCAAATAGTTTTAAAGTTTATATTAACTTTTTTCCGTATAATATCCCCCCGACAATCCCCCCTTTCCAGTCCATGAAAAAACAAATTAATTAATACTGTACATTTTTACAATACTTGAAAATTTGCTATCTAATAGAAGATACAGAAAATTTGTTTGTAACACATACGTTATATATGGTATATCATATATCTTACAAGATTCTTTGTCAAGAATTAGGGCGTGTATTTTCCTAAATGTCCACCCTTCAGAAACTTGGAAATATATAATTGTCGTATTAGCTTTCAGAAATTTTGATATAATCGGTATGCACTTATTCTGATGCCTCTTTTTTAATCCCCCTTACTTTTTATTTATAATTGTTTTTGTAGATTATCATTGTTATTATAGCATATTTAATATATGTTAGCAATACATCCACTAAAAATGTAAATCCTTTGTGGATTTTTTTAATTTTGCACATGAATTTTTAAAATCTATTAAAAGATGAGCACAAAAATTATTAATTTTTAAATCTCTGTTTTAATTTTATGCGGTACAAGGTGCTTTTAGTACATATTTTGTGAAATTTTTCATAAAAATTTAATAAACCTTCAAAAAAAGTGGCAAAAACACAATATAATTTAAAATTTAATATTATTTTTAAACTAAAAATA
>Ga0208154_10131_pt1 | contig 16614 bp, 15 predicted proteins | sample Wag4S2014_11_5_FD_187354 | JGI IMG/M metagenome (GOLD analysis project Ga0208154, IMG submission 187354) | Deep subsurface shale carbon reservoir microbial communities from Ohio, USA - Utica-2 Time Series 2014_11_5 (SPAdes) (version 2) ...
GTTCATCCATCGAGGGTTTTGTGAGAATCGAAGAGTCTGATATGTACCTCAAACCCGTCCTCGATACTTTCGCTGTTCTTCCATGGACGGTCGACGGTGCAAAGAGTGCAAGGGTCATCTGTGATGTCTATACCCCAGACGGCAAACCTTTCGAAGGCGATCCAAGATATCGACTCAAGAGGATGATGGAAAAAGCAAAAGAACTCGGATACACACCGTACGCAGGTCCTGAGATGGAGTTCTTCATCCTCCCCACCAACGAAAAGGGAGAACCCATTCCTGAATTCCTCGACCACGGAGGTTACTTCGATCTTCTTCCTCTGAGCAAAGCCGAAGAGATAAGAAGAGACGTTGCCATTGCCCTTGAGAAGATGGGAGTGATCGTTGAAGCCACGCACCATGAAGTCGCTCCCTCCCAGCACGAAGTTGATTTCAGATACGATACCTTCCTGAAAACCGCCGACAACGCCCAGACCGTGAAACTCGTAATCAAGACCATGGCCATCTTCCACGGCTACTATGCAACCTTCATGCCCAAGCCCTTCTTCGGTGTGAACGGATCTGGTATGCACGTCCATATGAGCCTTTTCAAGGGTGACCAGAACGCCTTCTACGATCCGAACAAACCCCTTGAACTCTCCGACGATCTCAGATACTTCGTTGGAGGTATTTTGAAACACGCGAGGGCACTCGCTGCCGTTACCAACCCAACGGTGAACAGTTACAAGAGGCTCGTTCCGGGGTACGAAGCACCCGTTTACATCACCTGGTCCGTTGGAAACAGAAGTGCTCTCATCAGGATACCGAAGGCAAGGGGAAAGGCTACAAGACTGGAGTACAGATCTCCCGATCCGTCCTGTAACATCTACCTGGCATTCGCCGCCATCCTCGCTGCCGGACTCGACGGTATCGTCAACAAGATAGAACCACCAAAACCCGTCGAGGAAAACATCTACCACATGACACCAGAAAGAAGGGAAGAACTGAACATAGGCTCTCTACCTGGAACGTTGAAGGAAGCGATCGATGAACTCAAGAAGGACGATGTTATAATAGATGCGTTGGGAGAACACATATTCGAAAAGTTCGTGGAGGCTGCCGAGAAGGATTGGAAAGAGTACAGCACCTACGTTACAAACTGGGAGTTGCAGCGCTACTTGTATCTCTGATCGCAATCGCCTGTGCTGGAATCCTCGAAACAAAGAGGATCGTTCTTGGTATGAATCCCATGAGAGGAACGATCAACGAGGGTGTCATCACCCTCGTTGATTCTTTAAAAAGAGAGATCGTATCCATAGATTCCAACTCAAAAAGTATCGTAGCCAGATTCACAGGTTTTTCTTATCCAGTCTGGGGAATGTACGTTGAAGGAAAGTGGTACGTCACCGACATGTTCGAAGGAAAATTCATAGAAATCTCCTCAGAAAACAGAAGACGAGAGATCACTCTGGGTGGAGATCCCACCACTTTTCTCTACCACAACGGCATCTTCTACATCTCTCTCTTTTCCCAGGGAATCCTTGTGGGAGTGGACAGAAAGACTTTCAGGGTGGTGGAAAGGTACCGCACGGGAGTTCCCAGCACCTACTTTGTTCCTACAAAAAAGGGGATTGCCTACCTCTGTTACTGGAAAGATGACGATGAACCCGATGTGATCTACCTTCACCGTGGAAGCATGGACTTTGTTCATCTGGGACTTACCCGCCCTCTACGTTACATAGAAGGAGCAAGCGGTGATTACGTCCTTGATTACAGAAACGGCTGGCTTGTGAAACTGGTCAATGGAAGCGTTGTCTGGAAAAGAAACCTTCCAGATTTTGCCTATGGTGTTTCTTTCTATGGTTCTGATCTGGCAGTTGCCAGCCTGGTTTCTCCCGTTGTTTCTGTCGTTGACAGAGACGGAAATGTGAGACAGATCAGCGTGCCACACCCTGTTCTTTACCTCGAGGAGATAGGAAACTACCTGGTGGCACTCTCCGTGGAGGCAGAGGAGATATACCTGATAAAAAACGACAGAGTGGTACAAACAGTGAAGACAGGCAAATACCCCCTGAAGATCTTCAAAATCTCAGAAAGAGAGTTCGCCGTTCTCTGTACCGATTCCGGTGAACTGATCTTCTACACGGTTTACTAATCCTTTTCCAGAGTTACCAGATTCACCAAAAGGTTGTAGGAAAACCACACATCGTCCAGTTCAAAAAACTGAGGCTTTTTCGTCTTTGCATCTTGATACACCATGATTCCTTCTTTGTACGGAATGATTGAGATGATCTTTTTGTAAGGAATCTTGTAGCTCCTTGTTTGTCCAACGAAATACAGATTTTTGTTTGTGAAGACGAGAACACCTTCATCGACGTGGGTTAACTCTGTTTTTTCAACAGGATTTCCTTTGAAACCTCCCACCCTGTAGTAAACACCAAGTGCGATCCTCACACTGAAACCTGAATATCCTCCCACGTATTCTCTGCGTTTCCTCATCTCGTAGTTTCCTACTTTTTGGAAGACCCACACAGGCACCTCTGACTTTCCAAGGATTACTGGAACATCTCCGTTGAAACACTCTATCTCCCCGTGCATCACCCTTCTCAGAAGTCTTCCCTTTACGAACTTCGTGTACGAATCTTTTCCAACCAGCTTGTCCACAGAAAGCCCCGTTTCTTTTATGAAACGAACCAGTTTTTCTTCCTCCACTTCATCCAGGTTGCCATCGTCCAGAAAGTGATCTACCATTTTTTCCCAGACCGTCGTGAGGACATCTTCCACATCTTTTTCTGTTCTGAAATGACTCTGGGCTATCTCAAGAAGTTGATTTCTGAGAAAATGGAAGTTTCCTGTTGTGAAAGACTTCTCAGCAAGATCCAGCATCTTTTTCCACCCTTCTTTGTAAATCATTTCACACGCTTTGTGCTTCGTTCTTAAAAAACCAGCAGGCTTTCCACAGTATTTGCATTTGCCCAAGCTTTTCACCTCGCTATTCAACCACAATCTTGCTGCAAACTTTCATTCTCAAACCACCAATATCAAGAACAACCCTCAAAAAATAGGCTTGATAAAAACCTTCCGGTTTCTCGGGAGGTACTCCGATCAATGAATCGCCATTTTCTTCAACACTTTTCCTGAACCACACCGCCTCTCTGAAATCTCTGCTCTTCGATCTTGCAAACCACAGTTCTGCATCCACTATTTCCGGTTCTTTCTCAACGAAAATCTTTCCATTGTCGTAATGGAATTCAACTTTGGGCAAATTCGGATAGAGTTTGAAGAACGAAGAGACCGTTTCTACGATCTCTTTGATGTTTTTCAGGCTGTGTCTGTCGTTTGGAGAGTAGAAAAGGAAGGTCTCACCTGGCAAGTCGTCCACGTAGAGATTTGCCGAATCGACCGTCCAGTACTCGTCATTCGTGCCGAGCACAAGAACCTTGGGAAGATCAAGCCTCAACCTCATAGCGTACGGATCGACTATCTCGAGAAGTTCCTTCCCCTGTTCATTTTCTATCAGATCTAAGAGTCCTCTTTCCCGATAATCCTTCAGCTTTTCACTGTAAGTGCCGTAGTACTCCTTTTGATGAAGAAGTTGCGCCTCTATGTTCAGATTGTCGTACACCATGGGAGCGATGGCAAAGACCCGTGGATCGAAAATCGCTGCAAGGTACGTAGTCCATCCTCTCTTTGAAGCACCAGAAACCATGAAACCCTTTATTTCAAAGCCTTTCTTTTCCAGAAAGTCCTGTGCCGTGTCCATGGCCTTTATCACACCGTAGGTCATGGGAACAAGGAGCGGAAGGTATGGATCGGGTTTTTCAAGGTACATTCTGAACGTCTCTGCAATCAACGCATCTTCTCTGAGGCCAAAGATCGGTTGATTGGGAACATCTCCCACAACCACGAAGGGAGACTCGAACATTCTCGCCACCCACAGATACTCCAGGACGTCCTCCAGAAACGACCTGTAGTAACCTTCGTTTTCCTCTTTCCTGCTCCCACCTGTTATCAGCAGGAATGCTCGATCTTTGTATCGTAGATTGGATGGAAGAATGATACCCATCCTGTGAAACCACTGAATCTCCTGCCATTTCATTCCATAGGATTTGAGAACGTATATTTCCTCACCCTCCTGGGTAGTGGTTGAGATCTTCGTTTCGTAAAGAGAAGTTCCTCTTTCTCGAGTGAGAACGTCAAGGGGGTGCACGGCGAAGATCGTGGCGGTGAGAATCAGCATTATCAAACTTGTCGCTTTTTTCATACTTTCCCTCCTCATCAGGAGAATTTCATGTGTTCAGGGTCCTTGAATTCATCAACGCTGGCTTTTTTATTTTCCAACCTCTCTAATCCGCTACTTCCACACGGGCACGCTTTTGTGGATTTTCATCACGATGAGGTTGAATAATCTTTCGCAGATACCTGGAAGTTTCTCCCTTAGCGTTTTTCCTGCTTCACCTTCTGAAACCCTATCTCTTTTGAAGAGAGGTAAAGGCTCTGATGGTGATTTTTTTCATCCTTTAATATCCTACCAGACTCTGAAGCAAAACGCTGGGAAAACGTGAGGGAGACACGGTAGACAGAAAGTTCCATCTTCCATTGATGATCTTTGGGATTTTTATGCTCATCGGAAGACCGTAGCGATCGTTCGGTGGGTTTTCGGGGATCGTCTCCAGTGAGAACTGTCCGGAGAGGGCAAGTACCAGAGCGTCGAGAAGGTCGTGAAGGGCAACTTTCAGTCTTTCTTCAGTCTTTTTCAGTTCTTTCACATCGAGTGTGAGGAATCTCCTCAGAACATCTATTCTCTGCTTAATTCCTTCTTCTGTGTGTTTTGAGGCAAGAAGTCTTCCAGAAAGCCTCAAAAAGCAAAGCTCTGGATGAGATTCTCTGATCACACTGACCAGTGAAGGATTTTCTCTCAAGAAGAGATCCACTTCCCTCACTTTTTCCACGATGTTCCAGAACTGAACAGAAAATCCCTTTCCCTGCTTTTTCCTGTTGATCATCAGAGCGTCCTCATAGGTTTTCTGATAAACCGCTTCTCTGACAGGCACGGTGAACACACATCCTGCTCGCTTTGAAAGGATCTTCCGCGCAAGTTTGTCACACACTCTTTCACCGGTCTCCGGAAGCCCGATGGGAATGTCCACAAGCACAGGAAATCCCGGGAACAAGAAACGTTCCATGAGACCTATCTCCAAAACTTTGCGTTCTTCGACCAGTGCATACACCCATCCTCTTCGGGTACCATCCACGCCGGCCGTGATCATCGTGTACATTATAAACCGGAGGGAATATCATGGGATTCGATCCGGTTGAAAGGTCAAAGAAGATAGAAAACCTTGTTATGAAAGACGGAAGGAGAAAATACTACAGGTTCAGGTACTCTCTGTATTATGGTGGGATCGTAACGGCAGACTCTGTTGGGTGTAACCTGCTCTGTGCTTACTGCTGGAACTACTTCAAGAACATGAGGTCAGAGAAGGTAGGAGACTTTTTCTCACCGGAAGAGGTGGCAGAAAAACTCGTGGAGATCTCAAGAAAAAGAAGATGCGATCTTTTCAGGATCAGCGGCGCAGAGCCGATTCTTGGAAGAAAATCGGCAGAACACACAAAAGAAGTGATGAAACTCGTGAAAGGAACGTTCATCCTGGAGACAAACGGCATTTTGTTTGGCTACGATCCATCACTGGTGGATCTTTTCACTGACTTTGATGTTCTTGTGAGAGTGAATGTGAAGGGCTGGGACGAAGAAAACTTTGAACGAATAACCGGCGCGGATGGGTGGTATTTCCACTATCAGCTGAAAGCCCTGGAGAACCTGTATGGAAAGGTGCGCTTCTGGGTTGCCGTAATGTACGATCTATTCGGCGAAGAAGGACTGAGTGAACTCAAAAAGAAACTTCCCGTTCCTTGCAGGATAGAGAAGGAGTATCTGGAAAAATATTCATTCGTGGTGGAAAATTTGAGAAAGAGAGGTATTTTATAAAAGAGGGTGGGAAGAATTCCCACCCTCCTTAGGCTCTTCACTCGACGTTTTCAGTAGTTACAAGCTTCAATTCAACCGGGAAGAAGACTGTACCTGTTGTCAGATATTCAAACGCTTTTGTGACTGCCAGCTGACCCATCAGGTATGGTTGCTGCGCAATAGTTGCTTCCATTTCTCCCTTCTTGATAGCTTCTATTGCATCAGGAATGGCATCGAATCCTACTACGATTATGTCATCGAGTTTTCCAGCCGCTTTGATAGCTTCAATGGCTCCCAGCGCCATTTCATCATTTTGAGCAAAAACAGCATCGATGTCAGGATGTGCTTCAAGGATGTTTTCCATCACTGTGAGCCCCTCTGCTCTGTTGAAGTTAGCAGTTTGCTTCGCTACAAGCTGTAAGCCAGGATATTTCGCGAGTTCCTCTTCAAAGCCCTTCCCTCTATCTCTTGCTGCGGATGTTCCAGGAATACCTACAAGTTCCACTACCTTCCCCTTTCCGTTTAAAACTTTCGCTATGTACCTTGCTGCCATTCTTCCACCTTCAACGTTATCAGAGGCAATGTGGCACACTACTTTTCCTCCATTTGAAGCCCTATCCACTGTTATAACAGGAATCCCCGCTTCGTTTGCACTTTCCACGGCTGATACAATTGCGTCGCTATCAGTTGGGTTAATGATGATGAGATCAACACCTCTTTGGATCAAGTCTTCAATATCGTTGAGCTGCTTCGCTGGGTTATCCTGAGCATCCAAAACAATCAAATCGATTCCTAGTTTCTTTGCTGTATCTACAGCGCCATCTCTCAATGTTACGAAGAACGGGTTATTCAATGTTGATAGTGAGAGTCCTACAACGTACTTTGCGCCGAATGCTACTCCCAGCATAAGAAGTACCGCCAGCAAAGTGAATACCAACTTCCTCATACCACCACCTCCCTGAGATTTTCTGGGTGCTTATTTCTCTCTTTCCAGAAGGACCGCCGCCAGAATGATACTTCCTTTTACTGCTTGTTGATAAAATGGTGAAACATTCAGCAAATTGAGACCGTTGTTTATGATTCCCATGATCAAAGCTCCAAAGAGTGTTCCAAATACTGTTCCTTTCCCTCCAGAAAGGCTTGCTCCACCCAGAACCACCGCCGCGATGGCATCAAGTTCGTATCCTTGTCCAAAAATGGGTTGAGCGCTGTTAAGCCTCGCTGTTAAGATCATGGCGCTGATAGCAGAATATACCCCACTCACGATGTAAAAAATCATTTTGTAATTGTCAACGTTGACGCCACTTAACCTTGTTGCTTCCTCATTGCCACCTATTGAATATGCGTACAAACCAAGTTTTGTTTGGGAAAGGAGATACCAAGTTAGAAAAAACACTCCAAACATGATGAAAACAGGAACAGGGATCGAGAAAATCTCTCCACGTCCAATGAACCTGAAGGCATCGCTGAACCCCGTTATTGGCATACCGTTTGTGTACAGAAGGGTAAAGCTTCTGGCAATTGCCATCGTTGCGAGCGTTACAATGAAAGGTTGTAGTTTCGCCTTGGCTATCACAAAGCCATTGAAAAGACCAAAAAGAGCACCAACTCCCAGGCCTGCCAACATAGCTAGAAAAATGGATCCTTGCTTCAGAATTGACGCGAGTACAACAGCACTGAAAGCAAAAACAGATCCCACTGAAAGGTCTATTCCACCAGAAATGATGACAATTGTCATCCCAAAGGCTATGATTGCTTGAACAGAAACCTGTCTCAACACGTTGAGCAGATTGGAAATCGTTAGAAATCTATCGGAAAGAATCGACAGAGCGACCAACAGTGCAACGAATCCAACAACTACCGGGTATCTTCTCATAAGATTCCATATCTTTTTCATTTCACTTGCACCCCCACTGCAGCTTTCATGATGTTTTCTTGGGATATTTCATCTTTCTCCAGCAATGCTGTCATTCTGCCTCTATGCATGACCATTACCCGATCGCACAGATTAACTATCTCTGGTAACTCAGAAGAAATGAAGATAATCCCAGTCCCCTCGTTTGCCAGGTGATTCATCAACTCATAAATTTCTACCTTAGATCCCACATCGATACCGCGGGTTGGTTCCACGAACACGGCGAGTCGTGGCTTCTTCACCAAATATTTCGCTATCACTACCTTTTGTTGATTACCACCTGACAGATTTTTAACCAGCTGTTTGATGGAGGGAGTCTTAATATTCAGTTGTCTTACGAAGCGCTCAGCGATTCTAGCCGATTGTTTCCAGTCTATCTTTATGAACCGCGAAACAATATCTGTATTTGGAAGGATAATGTTTTTCATTACACTCAGTTCGAGAACGAGTCCCAGGGTTTTTCTATCTTCCGGAACCATAATGATACCATTTTCTAAAGCATCTAAAGGACTATCTAGTCTTTTTATTTCTTTTCCAAAAAGCACCATTCTTTTGAAATGTGGTTTCAGTGCCCCAAAAAGTCCCAAAGCAAGTTCGCTCTTACCGCAGCCTACTAGCCCAGCTATTCCGAAAATTTCTCCCTTTCTTAATTCGAAGGAAAGAGGTTCTACATAACCTGGCACAGAAAATTCCTCCACTTCAAAAAGCACTTCTTCTGTACACTTGTTAAATTTGGGATACATTTCCGATATTTTCCTTCCTATCATCATTTGTATGATGGTGTCGCGATCGTAGTCCCTCAAACTTCCCGTTCCTATCTTTTTTCCGTCTCTCAAAACAGTAACTCTGTCTGCTATTTCAAATATTTCGTCGAGACGATGTGAGATGAATATTATGGAGATTCCACGATTCTTCAAATCACGCATTATTTCGAAAAGTCTTTTCACCTCGTGTTCGGTAATGGTTGCGGTTGGTTCGTCCATTATCAGAATTTTTACTTTCCTAGAAAGGGCTTTGGCTATGGATACCAGCTGTTTCTCCGAAACACTCAATTCTTCTACCTTTTTATCAGGCTGAATGTCAAATTCAAGCTGCTTCAGAAGTTCACCGGCTTTTCTTACGAGATTTTTTTCGAAACGTTCCAATTCTCTTCCAATCCCAAAAAAATGTTCTCAGCTACTGTAAGATTTTCACAAAGGTTCAACTCTTGATGAATCATTGATATCCCATGGCTTTGCGCTTCGAGAATAGAATTGAAAGTCACTTCTTTCCCATCCAGGAAGATCTTTCCCTCATCCGGTTTGAGAATTCCCGATAGTATTTTCATCAGAGTACTCTTACCGGCACCGTTTTCTCCAACAAGTGCATGAATTTCTCCCCTTTCCAGGTCAAAATCCACTTTGTCAAGAGCTACTACCCCTGGGAAGCGCTTCGTAATTTGTTTCATTTCGAGCAATTTCAAAATATCACCCCACTCACAAGAATGACGTTCGAATACGGTCTGTCAGCTCCTGTTCTTACAAATCCTTTCGAAGTTCTGGAAATTTTTTTGAACTCCTCATGAGGTACGAATTCTATTTTTACATTACTATTGTTTTTCCCTACGAGATTAATCAGTAAATCTCGAGTCTCAGGATTTTTTTCGTTCATCTCCTCAGCCAGGATGATTTTCTCAACCTCCAATTCCTTTAGAATAACTTCTACCACTTCCAGAAGGCCAGGTTTTCCTTTGTCGACTACTAAATCTACTTTCTTGGCTCCATCGGGTATGGGGAAACCCATATCAACGATTGCCAGCATGTCAGTATGTCCCATGTTTGCCACCATCTCGGATATAGTGGAGTTAAGAATTCCCACTCGTTTCATACTCTGAACCTCCTTTGGTTGATTCTCTGATGATCAACTCTGTTTCAAGCACGATCTTTTTATTCTTTTTGTTTTTTCCGCTTATCATCCAATGAAGTATCTTTGCGGACTCATAACCCATCGCATGAAAAGGTTGTCTAACTGTTGTCAGCGATGGTTTGTAATGCTTGCTGAACGGTAGATCGTCGAATCCGGTAACACTTACATTCTTGGGAACCTCGTATCCCATTTCCTCCAGGGCATCTATTGCCCCGTACGCCATAAGGTCGTTTCCACAGACGACAGCATCGGGGATCTTCCCTAGCTTCTTCACAAGTGAAAAACCACTTTCGTAGGTGAATTGTCCAAAGAACACCACATAGTCCTTTATCCCAGCTTCTTTGAGGGCATCCACGAATCCTCTTAACCTTTCCGTAGCACTGTACGTTCCTTCTTCGCCATTTAAAAAAGCAAACGATCTATGTCCTGTCTTCACCAGATACCACACAAGTTTTTTCATACCGTTGTAATTGTCGCTAACCACATACGGTGCATCGTACCCTTCGTATACCCTATCCACAAAAACCACTTTCACCTTGTTTAAGATGCTGTTCAATACTCGGTTGCTACTTCCTGCCCCAACCAGCAGCAGTCCATCCATTTTCTTTGAAACCAGCATCTCAATTAACTTTTCTTCTTCTTTAACATCATGGTTTGAACTACACACTACCAAAGAGATCTTTTTCTTTTTAAAGAAATCCTCAGCTCCTTTAATAATGAGCGAAAAAAATGGGTTTGTTATGTCAGGTACAATGAATCCTACTGTATCGGTGTATCCCTTTCTCAAACTTCGTGCCACCAGATTTGGTGTGTATCCCATTTTCCTGATAACCTCAAGTACCTTTTCCTCAAGTTCTTTTCTCACCGGTGCACTTTTGTTTATCACTCTTGAAACCGTGGAAGGCGAGACACCTGCCTCACGTGCTATATCTTTTATGGTCACTTTTTTCATAATTTCACCTTCAAAAACTCTTCCACTTCCTGCCGTGAGGGTATAGAACTTTGAGCCCCGAGCCTTGTTACGGATATAGCCGCTGCCGCCATTCCGAAGATCACAGCATCTTCAAGACTTCTGCCCTCTGCCAGCCCAACAGCGAAGGCTCCGTTGAAAACATCCCCTGCTGCTGTTGTATCCACGGCTTTTACCTTGAAAGCCGGAAAATGCTTTTTCTTATGTTTGTTCACAACAAGTGCTCCTTTGCTGCCGAGTTTCACTATCACGTTCTCGACACCAAGTTCCAAAAACCTTTCAGCGGCTTTTTCGATGGACAAAAACTCACCGAAAACTTCCCTCGAAAGAGCTTCGATCTCCTCCTCGTTCGGCGTAAGATAATTCACATGCTGGAAGATTTCCTTGCTTATTCCCTGTACAGGTGCAGGATCAAAAATTACGATACCGTTGAACCTCTTTGCACACTCCAGAGTGGTTTCAAACGAGATCTCGTTCTGAAGGAGAAGAATCTCACTCTCAGAGAGTGCTTTCCAATCGATCATCTCTTTCTTCAATTCGGCATTCGCACCAGAAAAGATGATGATTCTGTTCTGACCGTTCCTGTCCACCTCTATGAAGGCTCTTCCGGTAGGGGCATTTACTTGGAGGCACCCTTTTATTCCATGCCTTTCAAAATTATCCGAGAGAATTCTTGCATAATCGTCGTTTCCCAAACATGTCAAAAAATAACAGCCTCTTTCTCCTATTTTTGCAACGGTTACAGCCTGATTTGCTCCTTTTCCGCCGGGAAAAATGTTCATCTCGAGTGCCTTTTGAGTTTCTCCCGGTTTGGTGAAGTGATCAACCTTGAGGACGATGTCTATGTTTGAACTTCCAACAACTGATATCACTAGTGGTTTCCTCCTTGTATGGAACTTTGAAAACGTTTTCGAAATCGTTTTCACAAGAATGGTAACACAAATAGAAGCAAAACGTCAACATGAGAAAAACGAAGAAAAATCACAATAAACGCTGATAATTTCCGTTAATCGTCAGAAAACAGATTTTTTCCACATTATCTACGAATGAGAAATTCCAACAACATAAAATTCCATGATAACATGTTAAAAGTGGAAGGAGGGATTTCTGTGAAAAAAGGCCTCATCGTTCTGATAATCGTTCTGATCGTAGTGGTCATCATCATCGGCACCACGATAGGATACTACAACTACCTTGTTTCGCTGGAACAGGAAGTGAAGGAAAAGTACAGCCAGATTCAGAACCAGCTTCAAAGGAGAGCAGATCTCATACCCAACCTCGTGGAAACGGTGAAGGGATATGCTGCACACGAGAAAGAGATTCTCGAAGAGATAGCGAATGCAAGAGCGAAACTGATAGGTGCAAGAACACCACAGGAGAGCGCCCAGGCTGATGCAGAGCTTTCTTCAGCCCTCTCAAGACTTCTTGCCATAGCGGAAAACTATCCCAATCTCAAGGCTGACGCGAACTTTCGCCAGCTCATGGATGAACTCGCCGGAACGGAAAACAGGATCGCAGTCGCTCGAAGAGACTACAACGAAGCAGTGAAAAGGTACAACACCGCTATAAAGAGGTTCCCCGGTGTGATCTTTGCAAGGATGTTCGGATTCGAAGAGAAACAGTACTTTGAAGCAAAAGCCGGAGCAGAGCAGGTGCCAGAGGTGAAGTTCTGATGAGAAGAATCCTTTTTTTGATCCTCACTGCTTTATTTGTTCTTTTGTTTTCCGTTGAGTTTCCAGCCCCCACTCCGTACAAGTATGTGAACGACTATGTGGGTGTGCTAGATTCAGAGACGGTGGAAAAGATCGTTGCCGTTGGAAAAGAACTGGAGAAAAAAACGACGGCTCAGGTTGTTGTGGTGGTGGTTCCTTCTCTTTCTGGTCTCACGGTGGAAGAATACGCGAACCGGCTTTTCAGGGAATGGGGAATAGGCCAGAAAGAAAAGAACAACGGAGTCCTTCTTCTTGTCGCCATGAGCGACCGAAAAGTGAGGATAGAAGTGGGTTATGGTCTGGAAGGCGCCATACCAGATGGAAAGGCAGGAAGAATTCTCGATGAATACGTGATTCCTTATTTCAAAGAGGGAGAGTACGACAAAGGCATTTACTACGGCTATCTGGCGATCGCCAAGGAGGTGGCCAGAGAGTACGGAGTGGAGATCACAGGAACCTCCGATCTTCCCGAAAGAGGAACGGACATCAGCGGCCTTTCCATCATTATCATTGTCATCGCGTTCATCATCTTCTCTTCCATCATGGGAAGAGGAGGATACTGGTACAGGGGGCCCAGGTTCCCAGGTGGGTTCGGTGGCCCCAGGGGTGGATCAGGTGGATCCGGGGGATTTGGAGGAGGATCCTCCGGAGGTGGTGGTGCATCAAGAGGATGGTGAAGTTGAAGTTGATGATCTGAACACTTTGAGGTATATATCCTTCGCATGACTTGTCTGCGAAGGCAGGCCTTCTTTGATCTTGAAGGTTCTTTCACCGGTAGGTTTCCTTTCTGCTTGTAGAAACATCACTCTTTCATCTCCTGTAAAACGGCGGGCCAGTTCGTACACGTGTGTTACGTAAAAAACTTTAACACGGCTGTCCAGTAGAGCTCGAACAATCTGGTAGGCCACTTCGGAACCCTCCATTTCATTCGTAGATGAGAAGGACTCGTTGAATAGCACCATAGACCTTCTATGCAGATGAAGGACTATCTCATTCATTCTGACAAGTTCTTCTTCAAATTTTCCTCTCTTCAAGCTTGGATCTTCCTCTCTTTTAAAGTGCGTAAAAATTCCTTTGCAAACGTTCGATTCAAAGTACGACGCCGGAACGAACATACCAGCTTGCATCATCAGCTGAGCTTGCCCTATACTTCTCAGGAAAGTGGTCTTCCCACCGCGATTCGCTCCCATGATGAAAAAAACTCTTTTACCACGCGTGTTCAGATCGTTACTTATCACTCTATTTCTCTTTATTAGAAGCAAACTAAGATCGTAAAGCCCTCTGAAGGCGGTTACATCGTCCTCATCAATTGGTTTGGGATCGGGAAAACTTATCTTCGATTTTTCTACATCTTCCAGCAAGTTGAGACAACCAATATAGAAAGCCAGTTCTTCTCGAATTTTGTTCAAAAATTTTTCTACATGCTCTGCCGCGTAGTAAACTGTGGCTGCTACCCTGCGAAGTCCCAAATTGGTCAACTTCTCCAGTGCTCGTGCTCCACTTTCATCTCTTGGATGTAATTTATAAGAATACATTCGTCTCACACTGAGTAGTCTTTTCAGGATGCTTCTTGAAGAGTCAGGCTGGCAGAGGGTGTAATCTTTTCCTTCGTTACCTTTTCCGAGTTTTACTTTGAACAACATACCGTTTGAAAATCTCAAATTAATGAGATGCTTCTCCACAGTTTGTAAGTAGGCTTCATCCAGTTCCGTCCTTATCATCTCGAAAAACCTTGTGAAGCCTCGAGAATGAAAATTGTGACGATGTTCATCTGCCAACTTTTTAAGCTCTCTGAGCGCTACCAGCATGGCTTCTAAAGCTTTTCTGGAGCCGTTCAGGACATTGATAGGAGTTTTCCATCCAAAAACCCCCCACCAATTTTTCTTCTTGTTTTCTTGAACCTCCAGCGGTATCTGAAACAACCGCCTTACGACGTTCTGGTTTTTCATACAATCTTTGAGAATTTCCTGGCGGTACTTTATCGTCTCCAGATCGGTTTCTGGATTCAGAATGACATTTCTCACAACACTATACAGGTAACCATCTCCCTTTGCCATGTGATCGAATATCACATCTAAACCGAGATCTCTTGTCAAATCATCTGCATTGAAAGGCAACTCTCTTTTCAAATTGAAATCCTTGTCTGGGTACATCAAAAGTACTCTCATGGTTCAACACGCTCCCTTATTTTCCAATATGTGAGACCATACTTTTCCGCCAGCGAAACAGCGTACGATCGTCCATCAGCCGGTTTTCTGATGATTTTGAAAGTTCTCACAGCTGGATCCTGAGGGGAGACAGTTGCGACCATGCTCACAATTTTCTCATTCATTCTGGATAGTTCATCAAGGAAGGTAACCCATACACACAAGCAATCACGTTCCAAAATAGTTTTCATAATTTCTTTGCTCAAAAACAGAGCATCACTCAGTGCAGCCGAAGAAAAAATCTCATTCAATATGATCAAACTTTCGGAGGAAGTGCTTTCGAGGATGTCTTTTACACGGAGGATGTCGTTTTCTAGTTTGCTCATTTGATCCTGCACCCTTTCCTCTCTTTCGAAATGAGTGAAGATAGCGTCGGGTAAAAACAAACGCGCTCGTCTCGCGGGAATGGGAAGTCCCAGGGCGGCAAGATAATGAAGTTGACCAATCATCCTTGCGAAGGTTGTTTTACCACCCTGGTTCGGTCCTGTCACGACGATCACCCTCTCTGAGTTTTCAAGATAAAAATCATTGAAAACAAGCTGCCTGGTATCCAGCAAACCACTGGCTAGTGCTATGTCGAAAGCGTCTTCCACGTATTCGCTTTTATCAGAAGACACCTCAGGATAGCAGAAAGGTAATCCCTTTTTTCTCAGAGGTTCCATGAAATCCAAGTACGAGAGATAAAACTGTATTTCCCTCTCAAAGTTCAGAATAACTTTATCAGTAAAACGCCCGTTTCTTTCGCAAAAAAGGTCAAGTGTTGTAAAGGGCTCTGGATACAATCTCGATACGAACTCCAGAATCCTTGCTTCAATATGGCTCATCCCCAGTCCCTCTTCAATATCGAATTGAAACTCGTCCGCGCATTTCTCGCGGTTGAATCTTGAGAACACCTTCTCTATCTCCGGGGAGTATTCTTTTTCTCCTTCGTAGGGTTTCACCGTGAACATGCCGGGTTTTATAATGATACAGTAGTTTACATTTGAGAGCTTCAGTTTCACATTTTGAGCCTCTTCTTTAAGAGAAACGAAGGAAGAAGAACGAACGTAGCTTTTCAGGTACTCTCGAAATTTTCTCAGTCCAGAGGATTGGAGTTTAGCAGTGTTCATAGCGCGTGACAGTTCGGATACCGCATCGCAATATATCAGGACTGTCTCCAGGAACCATCCTTTTCTGTTGTACTCGTACTCCAGTTGCTCTACCATTTTCATATGTCGATGAAACGATGCCATATCTTTTGCGAACTTCCTGATGGCTTCCAGCAATTTTTCGTTGTTTTCCAAATCTTTCATCACTTCCTGGCGGTACCTTACGGTTTTCTCATCCTGAACAGGTGAGAGGTAATACTCTAAAATATCATTCCGTTCCTGAACGATCTCTCGAACCACACGATCAAGTCTCAAGTCTCTTAGGGTTTCTTGGGAAACTTGAATGGTTCTCACGGAGTCCACAAAAAGAACGCTGGGAAGAATCACTTTCAATCCCTCCCACAAAAGAAAATGGCCTCTACTGATCAAGCCAGTAGAGGCCATCAGCCCTCTTCAGGGCAGTTTGGGCGGGCCTCATCGCCCGTTGGGTTATTGTTTTTTTCCAAACGTTATTATACCATCTCCAGCTTTTCAATTTCTTCTGCAACAAAATTCACTATTTCCCTCAAGTAGTCTCTGGAAAAGTCCAGCTTTATTCCTGCTGTTTCATAGGCCTTATCGATTGGAAGAGAGCATCCGACCCTCAGAAATTCGGTGTAATTTTTAAGAACCCTTTCTGAGTCTTCCAGATAGTTCCTGTAAATTGCAAGAGCACCGATCTGGGCTATTCCATACTCTATGTAATAGAACGGAACCTCGAAGATGTGAAGCTGAAAGAACCACCTCGTTTTCTTTTCTTCGTCCAGATCGTTCCAGTCTACTCCCGGGTTGAACCTGTCCATCAGGTAAGCAAAGTATTCGTCCCTTTCT
>Ga0208154_10132_pt1 | contig 16471 bp, 15 predicted proteins | sample Wag4S2014_11_5_FD_187354 | JGI IMG/M metagenome (GOLD analysis project Ga0208154, IMG submission 187354) | Deep subsurface shale carbon reservoir microbial communities from Ohio, USA - Utica-2 Time Series 2014_11_5 (SPAdes) (version 2) ...
GTTAAGTCCGTATAATTGTGTAAAATCGGTTTCCTGAAAAATGGTGGGAGCCATTTACAAATTCCTCAGTTAGAATAGAAGTTGGACAAACAAACATTCTAAGAGGAGGAATTTGCATGGCTCAATATCAGATTACCGTAAATCAGGAACTTTTGCACCAACTATTTTTAAGTAATAACAAAGATTCCGGTATAGCAGCCCTGCTGGAATCCGTATTGAACCAGATTTTACAGGCTCAAGCCACCGAGCAGCTTCAAGCCGGGCCATACGAACGCACCGATGAAAGAAAGGGATATCGCAACGGCACATACCCGCACCAACTGACAACCCGGGTAGGAACCATAACCTTAAGAGTACCGCGTTTCCGCAACGGTCAGTTTTCCACCGAAATGTTCGCCCGGTACCAGCGCAGCGAACAGGCCCTGGTGCTGACCCTGATGGAAATGGTAATCAACGGGGTCTCTACCCGAAAAATCAGCCAGATCACAGAAGAACTGTGTGGAGCCGAATTTTCCAAGTCCACTGTCTCAGACTTATGCAAGAAACTGGACCCGCTGGTTATCTCTTGGAATAACCGGGACTTGCGGGAAATGCGCTACCCTTTTATATTGGTAGACGCTTTGGTGCTCAAAGTTCGTGAAGATGGGCGCGTCCGCTCCCGGGGTGTCATGATCGCCATCGGCCTAAACACCGAAGGATACCGGGAAGTTTTAGGCATTATGCTTGGCGACAGTGAATCCGAAGCCAGTTGGAGCGAATTTTTCTCTTGGCTTAAAAACCGTAACCTGCGCGGTGTCGACCTGGTAGTGTCAGATGACCATAGCGGTTTGGTAAAGGCTGTTCGCAATCACTTCCAGGGAGTTACCTGGCAACGCTGCCAGACCCACTTTATGCGTAATATCATGGACGCTGCGCCCAAATCTGTAAAGGAAGAACTTTACCCGCGCTTGAGGGCCATTTTGGATGCTCCGGATATCGGCAGCGCCCGGCTATTATTGAACCAAACCCTGGAGGCATTTGAGAAAAAGGCGCCCAGGGCCATGCGGGTACTTGAAATGGGCTTTGATGATGCTACGGCAGTGCTTGTACTACCGGAAAAATATCGCCTCCGGCTGCGCACTACAAACGGTGTTGAGCGCCTGATCGAAGAAGTCCGGCGCCGGGAACGTGTCATTCGCATTTTCCCGAACAGAGAATCGGTAGTTCGTTTAATCGGAGCTTTACTCATGGAAATCGACTGTCTGCGTAGCGAAGACTAAGCCTTTAACCTCGGCTGATGCCTGGCGAAATGGATAATTTTAGCTGCTGCGGCTAGAGCCTTACAATATTAAAAAAGTATCAAAATGACCAGAAAGGAGGTGATCATCGGACAGGTTCTTTTTGGCGGATAAGCAGTCACAAAAAATTTAACAAAAAATTTAAGGAGATGATCTTATGAACGGTATTACTGAAAGAGTCCATCGGTTGCGAGAAAAGTATTTAGCTACCCCACCGGCGTTGGATGCAGAGCGGGCCGTGATTATTACCAGATCGTACCAGGAGACGGAAGGGGAGCCCATGATCATCAGAAGGGCCAAAGCTATGAAAAAGCTGTTAAATGAAATGACCATCTGGATTGCTGATGATGAACTGATCGTTGGCAACCAGGCTAAAGTAGCTAGGGCTGCGCCGGTCTTCCCTGAGTTCTCTTATGACTGGATTATTGAAGAGATGGACAATGAACCTTTTGAAGAAAGAACCGTAGACAGGTTTTTAATCGATGAGGAGACCAAAAAAACACTCAGAGGTCTTCAGGAATATTGGAAGGGTAAAAAAGTTAGTGATTTAGTTTTGAATATGCTGCCCGAAGAATCCAAGAAAGCAATAGTGACTTCCGGAGTGTTTACCTTCGGTTTTCCGGAAGTTGCTATCGCGGGTGTGGGTCATTACATCCCGAATTATAAAACCATTCTGGAAAAAGGGTTTTCAGGGGTTAAAAAAGATGCCCTCAAGCAGCTTGAACAGCTTGGTATACCCAAGAATGGCCGGGACATTGAAAAATATCATTTCTGGAATGCGATAATTATGGTTTGTGATGCTGTGGCAGATTTTGCGAAAAGGTACGCTAATCTGGCACGGGAATTAGCGGATAAAGAAACTAATAAAACTAGAAAAATTGAGCTGTTGCAAATAGCCAGTAACTGTGACTGGGTTCCTGAAAACCCGGCCAGGACATTCTGGGAAGCATGCCAGTCATTTTGGTTCGTGCAATTGGTTCTCCAGCTTGAATCCAGCGGACACTCAATTTCGCCAGGAAGATTCGACCAGTACATGTACCCCTACTATCAAAAAGATATAGCTGCGGGAAATATTACTAAAGATGGTGCCCAAGAACTGATCGAATGTTTGTGGATTAAACTTGCGGAGATTAACAAAATTCGCCCAATTGGCATTACCAAAACCGCTGGCGGATATCCAGTGTTCCAGAATGTCTGTGTAGGAGGCCAGACCCGGGATGGCCGGGATGCAACAAATGAACTCTCCTATATGTGCCTGGATGCAACAATGAATGTCAAGCTGCATCAGCCCTCAATTTCAGTCAGAATCTGGAATGGCACACCGGACGAGTTATGGTATAAAGCGATCGAAGTCACGAAACAGGGACTGGGGATGCCGGCTTTTTTCAACGATGAAGTGATCATTCCGGCGTTATTAAACAGGGGCAGAGAGTTAGAGGACGCGCGTGATTACGCCATAGTTGGGTGTGTTGAGCCCGCTTGTCAGGGAAATGAGTACGGGTGGACCGGTGGCACGGGCGACGCGCCATTTTTCAGTTTGCCCGCATGTTTGGAACTGGCGATCAATGATGGTGTAAACATGCTCACTGGAGCCAAGGCAGGGCCTGCGACCGGGGATCTGGCAAGCTTTAGCTCGTTTGATGAGGTTAAAGAAGCTTATGTTAAGCAAGTCCAATACTTTGTGGATCATTTTGCGGTAATCACAAATGTTGTTGATCTGGCACATATGCAACTAGTTCCGCTGCCGGTTCTTTCCTGTGTCATGGAACCTTGCGTGGAAAAGGGTGTGGATGTAAGCGCCGGTGGTGCCAAATATAATTCCACGGGCACTGCGGGAGTGGGGGTCAGCAACGTAGCAGATGCATTAGCTGCAATCAAGAAGTTTGTGTTTGACGAAAAGAAATATAGTGGTGCTGAACTTTTAAGCGCTTTAAGGTCGAATTGGGAAGGACAGGAGGCTTTACGCAACGAGATTATAACTAGTGCTCCCAGTTACGGCAATAATGACGCTTATGTCGATGATTTGGCCAGGTGGGCGGTAGGCGTTTATTGTAAACTCACGGAAGAATGTTCAGGGCCAAGGGGACCATACAGTCCCGGACTCTATCCGGTAGCTCACCATATTCTCCTGGGTTATTGGCGGGCAGCCTCTTTAGATGGAAGAAGGGCTTATGAACCGCTGGCTGACGGGATTTCTCCCGTTCACGGCAAAGATAAAAACGGCCCGACAGCTGTACTCAATTCTGCTGCAGCTTTGGACCATCTCATTTGCTCCAACGGCACCTTGCTGAATCTAAAGTTCCACCCAACTGCAGTCGAAGGCGACAGCGGTACAAGAAATCTAATATCAGCAATTAAGACTTTCTTTGACAATAAGGGAATGCACGTCCAGTTCAACGTTGTTAGCTCAAAAACACTGCGTGATGCGCAGAAGAACCCGGATAAATACAGGGGATTAGTGGTACGGGTAGCGGGTTATAGCGCCCTCTTTGTAGGATTGGACCCGGCGCTCCAGGAAGATATCATAGAAAGAACCGAGTATACTGAACTGGTTTAAACAATTTCTATGTGAGGCAAACATGGCGCTGGTACGCGAGCCAAGCGCACCTTGCAATTGCAAGTCAGTACACTGAGAATGGGGCTCTCAGTGTACTGACAAGCCTTATATTATCCTTCTTCCAGGGAGAATTCGCCTGATAATGAGGGGAGATAATTTTATGGACAACGAGAAAATAGGAAAAATTTTTGATATCCAAAGATACATGGTGCATGACGGACCCGGGATTAGAACAGGGGTTTTCTTAAAAGGATGCCCCCTGAGGTGTCTATGGTGTCACAGCCCGGAGTCACAGGCCCTTGAAGATGAAATCGCCTGGTTTGAAATAAAATGCATAGGTCTGGCTAATTGTGGAAGGTGTCTGCAGGTTTGTCCAACCGGAGCTTTGACAAAAGGGCCTAAGATTTTTTCAAAATTTGAAAAAAAAGAAATTCAGGTTATTGATTTTAATAGAAACAAATGCAACAAATGTGGTTTATGTACCCAGGTCTGCCCATCAAAAGCGTTGTACTTAACCGGAAAAGATATCAGTGTTGATGAGATTATGGAAATAATAGAAAAGGACAGATTATTCTACCGGCGCTCAAATGGAGGGGTTACAGTATCCGGTGGTGAACCGATGGTACAGTACAAGTTTGTCAAAGAGTTATTAAAGGAATGTAAAAGCAGGAGATTGCATGTATGTCTGGATACGAGCGGATACGCGAAATGGGAGCATTACAAAGAGGTCCTGGAGTATGTGGATCTAGTTCTTTATGATTTAAAGCATATGGACACATTGCAATCACAGAGATTAATCGGCGCGCCAAATGAGCTGATCCTGGAAAATGCCAAAAAAATGGCAAAGGCTGGCGTCGCTATGCAAATCAGAATTCCTGTAATTCCTGGTTATAACGATTCAGAGGAAAATATCCGGGCGACAGGCCAATTTTGCTCAAGTTTGGGTTCAGCAGTAAAGCTGGTTCAGCTTCTTCCGTACCATCGATTGGGTTCCAGCAAGTATGTCAGACTTGGGAAAAAATATGATTTGGAGGATCTTAAACCACCCAGCAGGGAACATATGAATTTATGTAAAGAGATTATTGAATCTTACGGGCTGGAGGTAATAATAGGCTAAAACTAAGTGTTCTGTTTTCAAAGAGTTAGGCTGTTCAAATAGTAAATTTATAGTAAATTTTTAAGGAGTTAGTCTTTTTGGGAAATGACACTAAAATTGCCGACGCTGGCGCGGCAGGTTGGATTGCTAATTCAATAGTATGCTTTATGGCTTGGGCTTATCTGTGCGGGTTTGTAGATAGCAAAGCGCTTCTTCCCATGGCGCTTGTGTCTTTTGGTTGCACTATTTCCTACTTAGGAGCGGGTATTAGTCTGATTAAACAGTTAAGTCCGTATAATTGTGTAAAATCGGTTTCCTGAAAAATGGTGGGAGCCATTTACAAATTCCTCAGTTAGAATAGAAGTTGGACAAACAAACATTCGGTAGTGTCAGATAGGACATGAAGATTCCCTAAAAAATGGAAATAGAAGGTAGCAGATGGCAAATAAAACTTAAAATGCTCATGTAAAGCTGAGTTAAGAAGGAGTAATCATTTTCCAAGAAATTTAAAAAAGGACACACTACCCCCTGTGGTTAACGGATTGGTTTTTAATTCAGTTTAGTTTACCGTCCGGAACCTGTCAAGGGTAAAGGCTTCGCCCCTGCTGACGCAGGCCCTTGACAGAACCAAGAAATCCCTGAAGGGTGGGCAGTAAATAAACATGGAGAGCCTACCACAAATGCTGAAGAGGCACTTTTGGGGGCTGTTTTGCCATTAGCACAGCATAAAGGTTACGCACTGGCATTTATGTCTGATGTCTTGTGTGGAGTTTTAAGTGGTGCAGCTTACGGGAAAGATGTCGGCTCCTTTGTGCCGCCCGATTATAGTAAACCTCTCAATATGGGACATTTTGTGCTGGCGCTGGACATTGAAAAATTTCTGCCCTATGATGAATTTATAAAACGCTTAACGGATTATGTAGAGCAGATAAAAACATCTAAAAAAGCTGTGGGATTTACTGAAATTCTTATTCCGGGGGAAAGAAGCCATCTAAGGTACATGGAAAACTCTCAAACTTGTACTTAGAGGATTTAATTTAAAAGAAGTTTTAGAGAACTTGAAGGATATATATTTGATAAAAAGAAAGAATAATAAAGAATATCCGCACGTTGTAATTCAATTTGTTGCATCAAAAGATAATATAGAAGATATTTTTAGTGTATTGGATATAGCAGAGACGGTAAGTGCATACCAAGTTATTATTTCAAATGTCATTCCTCAAACTGAAGATTATAAAGATAAAATATTATATACGAGGTATGAAAATAAATTTTTAAAGGATTTATTTGAAAGACTAAGAATACATTCGTTTAGAAAAGGCATAAATCTTACTCTGCCGAATATTGAACTAAAAACGGAACGATATTGTAATTTTATTGAGGAAGAAGCAGTAGTTGTTGGCTCTGATGGATATGTTTATCCGTGCTATAGGTTTTCCCATACTACTACTGAGTATGTTTTCGGAAGAAAAAAGAAGGTTTTTAAACACTCATTTGGAAATATATTGGAAAAAAGCTTAGATGATATTTATGAAAGCAATGAATATAAAAATTTTAGAGCGAGAGTTTATAATAATAGATATCCTTCGTGCCTCGATTGCGATCTCGTTGATGGGTGTGATTTCGTTAGAACTTCCGAATATGACTGTTATGCTATAAAACCTTCATGTGCAGATTGCCTTTGGAGTAGAAGGTTTGCTATATGTCCTTAATTGAAGGGGTGATATATTGATTAAAGTAAAATTATTTGCAACCTTTAGAGAAGGAAGACAAAAGGAAGTAAATTTTGATTACTTTGAAGGAATTACCGGAAGGTTTATAATAAACAAACTTAACATAAAAGAAAAGGATGTAGCAATATTTTTAGTAAATGGACTTGATGGGAAGCTTGATGATCCTCTTAGTGATGGAGATGTGATTTCCCTTTTTCCACCTGTTGGTGGTGGTTGAGGGAAAGGAGTGTCTTTATGGGAAGATACGACAGAAATATGAATATGCTATCTAAGGAAGAAAATGAAAAACTAAAGGACTTCAGGGTTTGTGTATTGGGATGTGGAGGATTGGGTGGGTATGCTATTGAAATGCTTGGTAGATTAGGTATAGGATATATAACTGCAGTTGATAAGGATGTTTTTGAGGAAACGAATTTAAACCGCCAGATTTTAAGTGATATGAATTCATTGGGTAAAAGTAAAGCATTAATGGCGGTGGAAAGAATGAAACTTGTCAACCCAGAAGTTTTTGTAAATGCTATTGTAGATGAATTTAATTTTGAAAATGGAAAAGATATCATAAAAGGACATGATATTGTAATCGATGCTCTTGATAATATTGAGGGAAAGCTTACTTTACAGGATATCTGCGAGGAGCTTGGCATTCCATTTGTTCATGGTGCTATTGCGGGCTGGTATGGGCAGGTTACTACAGTTTTTCCTGGCGATAAGACGCTTAAGTTTTTGTATAAAAAAGAAATGAGGAAGGGAATTGAAAAAGAACTTGGCAATCCTTCGTTCACTCCTGCTCTTGTTGCTTCCATTCAAGTTAGTGAAGCACTAAAAGTTTTGATAGGAAGAGGAGAAGTATTAAGACGTAAGGTGTTATTTATAAATACCTTTGAGCAAGAATATGAGATTATAGTTCTTTGAAATTGGTGTACTATTGTAACGAAAGGACGAAATAAACTTAATATTTTATTACTTATTCTCCGAGTCTATAATCCTAAGGCAAGAGCTATGGATTATAGGCCGATAGGGTAGTGCTGGAAACGGTGCTGCCTCCCGCCTGGAAAGGAGAATAGGAAGGCTGCTATTCTCCTTTCGCATACTAAAACGAAAGGAGTTTTTTTATGAAGGTTCTTTGTCAATAGTTGGGGTGGGTATTTTTTCTGAATGTTGTTATTGTAGGTCCTAAGAGTGATCCTGCAAAGGTACATCAAGCGGGTTCCCGCGGCGAGGGCTAAAGGTGGCTTGTTTCCGAAGGTAATATGAGGTTTCAAATGCTTGTAGAAGAGCTGTGAGAAACCTGAACTTGCGAGAATGTTTTATAATAGTAAAAGTGGCTTTCTACAGATTTAGAGCATAGTCGCAGAAAGGGCAACGATAAGTATGATGATTTTTTAGGAGAGGGCTTTTCAGGTGCCCACTTATGTTTATACACTTTACGTTGTAGCTTCTGGTAGTCCTCAAGGTCTTTGCCGAAACTGCGCAAAAAGAGAGGAGGAGTGCTGCATACAGGACATTCATCGACATCTACTTCAGGAGGCTTAATGTGCCTGACATTCGACAACTACCAACTTCGACTCCAAGGGGAGGGAATCTTTCTTTTTTCTCAAATTTTCTCAAATCTTTTGGTATCAAATGTTGTAAGGTTTGATAGCCCTTAAAGGAGGAAGCATATCTGACAAACTGTCAATACCCTAGGAGGTATTAAAATTGAAGATAATAGGTGTTATAGGAACAAAAGATACAGGTAAAACCACTCTTGTAACAAAAATTGTTAGAAAATTAGTGGATGAGGGGTACAGGGTTGCCACCCTGAAACACACCCATACAGGCTTTGATTTTGCAGATAAAGACACTGGTAAACACAGAGAAGCAGGGGCAGAGCTTGTAGTCGGTAGTGGAGAAGAAACCTTTTTTCTTCTTGGTAGGAAAATGGTGCTTGATGAACTTGTAGGTACTATCCAGCTTCTTGGGGATTTCGATTTCCTGGTTATCGAGGGTTTTAAAGAGATGCCCCATGCAAACATTTCTACTTCCACTGAAAATGAATTCACGATAAGAAAGGTGGATCCATTCTCCCTTAAGGAGGAAGAATTGGATGAACTCATTGAAGTCATAAAGAACAGAAGTTACTGTTTGCTGCAGGGGCTTAACTGTAAAAAGTGTGGTTTTGAATCATGCAGGGACTTTGCAATGGCAAAGGTCCAGGGAGCTGCAGATGATATAAACTGTAAGAGCCAGCCAAAAAGGGCTCTTCTGAGAATAAATGGTCACCCGGTACCTATGAATCCATTTGTACAGGAATTTATATCAAAAACAGTTCTTGGTATGATCGATGCACTTGACATGAAAAACCACGAAATTGAGAAGGTTGAGTTAATTATAAGAAATAATTATGAATAATGCACCATAAACGCATAGATGAATTGAAATTATTAGTTTAGGATAATTACCACAGACTTAAGGATCTTATGACAGGAAGAGTAATGTGAAGTGTTATTAGTCTTTTTAACCAATGCTGGTGTTCTTACTATAAATAATGTTGGGGTGGACAAAAATTATGTATCTAAGATCGCTTGACGAAGCTAATTAATCGAGATAAAAAAATTATTAAAGTAAGGAGAATAACTCTCCGAGCCTTTATGTCTAAGGGGCGAAGAGCCCTATGAGATAAAGGCCGATAGGGTATTGATGGAAACATCAATGCCTCCCGTGTTGGAAAGGAGAGGCAATGCATTTGCATTTATGCAAAGCAAGAATGCGTAAGGTAAAGTAATTGTGTCCTTGCTTTGCGAAAACGATGCAGTGCCTTCTCCGGAAGGCATTTTTTTGTACCTTTGTTAGGGACTAATTTCAATGGTAAAAGCTAAAGAATGGAATCTTTCCAGTTTTAATGGGTAAGGTTTAAACAAAAACTAATAGTGATGATGGAGGATGAATACCATGGCAAGAATATCAAAGAAGTTTTTGATGATCCTTTTATATTCTATTTTGTTGTTTAGTTTATTTTCTCTGAACGGTTGTACAGGTTCTAAAACTTCAGAGAAGATTTCCCCAGGTAATCGAGATGTAATTTTGGCGACAACAACAAGCACGCAGGATAGTGGGCTTTTGGATTACCTTTTACCGATCTTTGAGAAAGAAACAGGATACAAAGTAAAAGTGGTTGCCGTGGGGACAGGACAGGCTTTGGAGATGGGAAAAAGGGGGGAAGCAGATGTTCTTCTTACACATGCTCCTGCGGCAGAGAAAGAACTTGTGGACAACAAGGATGTTATAAACTATCAGTTGGTAATGCACAATGATTTCATTGTGGTTGGTCCTTCAGAGGATCCAGCGCAAGTTAAGAATGCGGTTTCAGTAGAAGCAGCCTTTCAGGCGATTGCTGAAAAAGGTGTACCGTTTGTTTCGAGGGGTGATGATTCGGGTACACACAAAAAGGAATTGAGTTTATGGAAAGCAGCAGGGATTGATCCCAAGGGAAAGTCGTGGTATATAGAAAGCGGCACAGGAATGGGACAAACGCTCCTTATTGCTAACGAAAAACGGGCGTATACACTAACTGAACGGGGAACATACCTTGCATACCGCGATAAATTAGATCTTACCATTGTTCGAGAAGGAGATAAGGGTCTTCTTAATATTTATCACGTCATGCAGGTTAACCCCGAGAAACATCCTGGGAAACACATAAACAGCGATGGAGCCAAAGCTTTTGTGGAGTTTATGATTTCGCCCAGAACGCAGGAACTTATTGGCAAATTTGGGGTAGACAAATACGGAGTGCCGCTCTTTTTCCCCAATGCCCAAAAAGGGGAAGTAGAATAAGGAGTTGAATAAAAGTGGAACTTATTTGGGAAGGCCTGAAAGGAGCATTCAAATTTCTTTTTCATGGGGATCCAGAAATCAGAGAAATTACTCTTCTTTCTCTTAGGATTGCTGCGTGGGCTATAGGGATAAGTTCAGCCATTGGCCTTCCACTTGGGATTGCACTTGGAGTAAGCACGTTCCGTGGCAGGGATTTTCTTCTGACTTTAGCCAATACCGGCATGGGACTTCCACCGACAGTTATGGGGCTTTGGGTAGCTATTGTGCTATGGCGTACCGGCCCTTTAGGAGGACTAAAGCTGATTTATACTCCTACTGCCATCATCATTGCTGAAGTAATTCTTACCGTGCCTATTATTATAGCTTTGGTAGCTGCAGCTGCGTCGGATAAAAAAGCTAAATTACACGATTTTTTTCTTTCTTTAGGGTTGAACCCTCTTCAATATATGTGGCTTTTACTTCGGGAAATTCGTAGCTCAGTTTTAACAGCAATCATTGCCGGTTTTGGACGTGCAATTTCGGAGGTAGGAGCAGCAATGATGGTAGGAGGGAACATCGCTGGGGAAACCCGCACGCTTACCACCGCTATTGTTCTTGAAGTATCTAAGGGTGAGTTTGACCGCGCGTTAGCGATAAGTTTTGTACTTCTTGCCTTATCGTTTTCTATTACTGCCTTTATTACCCATCTTCAGTATCAACAAAACTTAAAGTAGAAGCGGGAAAAACAAGAAATAATTAGATTAAAGAAAGGAGGTAGAGGAGTATGAATTATATGTTTGAACGCAAAGCTACCGATTTTCGGGATATAGAGAATCAAACGCCGGTTATTATAGCCGAAGATATTAGTGTACGGCGCAATGAACGCTTTATCCTGCGAAACATAAGCCTCGTTTTGCATCAAGGGGAACGTTTGGGACTTGCGGGTCCCAATGGTTCAGGAAAAAGTACGCTCCTTAAAGTCTTATCCTTACTAATTCCACCGTCTTCTGGGAGGCTTACAGTTCTTGGCTTTATGGGAGACGGGCGGTCTTCAGTGACTGTTCGCCGAAAGATGTCTATCGTCTTTCAACAACCGACGACGCTCACAGGGAGTGTTTTGCAAAACGTGAGTATTCCCCTGCGCATGCGAGGACTTTCTGCCCGAGAAGCAACCAAGCGGGCATATGAGTGGCTTAAGTGTTTTGATTTAGAAAAGCTTGCTTTTCAGCGGATACATACACTTTCTGGGGGAGAACTTGCACGTCTTCAGCTAGCAAGGGCGTTTGCTATGGAACCGGAAATTTTGTTCCTTGATGAACCTTTTGCAGCAGTGGATGCTACTTCACGGAGTCCACTAAAGGCCCTTCTTCGGGAGATTCTGGCAAAAAACAAGGTTTCACTGCTTCTTATTAGTCATGATTTTCGTGACCTTCTCGATCTTACTGAGCGCACGCTGGTTCTTTTGGATGGGCACATTGTTGCACAAGGTAAAACCCAAACTTTGCGCATACAATCTCCACTCGTGCGTGAGATTTTTCCGGAGTAAAGTTTTTCGGGATACAAAGGTTGCTCAATATGTCTCTACTCTATACCATACTTATTTAAGCAGTTTGCGAAAAAAGTTTTTTATTTCAAGTAGAAGGAATACTAATTACTATACTTTTATTATAAATGAAGGCAGGATAAAAAAATAAATTAGTGGGGGAAAGCAAGAAAGGGGATGATAAATTAATGATTAAAGTTGCTATTTTGACTGTTAGTGACAAGGGTTTTAGAGGAGAGAGAATTGACACAACATCATCTGCTATAAAAGAAGTTTTAGATCCAGCGATATATTCTATTGAAGAAATAAGAATCGTTCCAGATGAAATAGAAGATATAAAACGTGAACTAGTAAGATTTTGTGATGAATTAAAAGTTGACCTTGTTTTGACAAATGGAGGAACTGGATTTTCAAAGAGGGACGTAACACCAGAAGCAACGATGGCTGTGGTTGAGAAATTGGTTCCTGGAATTCCAGAAGCAATGAGGGCAAAGTCTTTAGAAATAACTCCACATGGTATGCTATCCCGCGCTGTTGCAGGAATTAGAAAGAGCACTTTAATCATAAATCTTCCAGGAAGCCCTAAGGGGGCTGTTGAAAACTTAAATGTTGTTTTACCTGCTCTTAAGCATGGAATTGAGATTTTAAAGGGTGAAGCTTCAGAATGTGCAAGAAAGGACGATTAAAATGGAACTTTTAAAACTTGTTACAGTAAAAGAGGCAAAGGAGATAATAGAAAAAAATATTAGTTTTAAACCTGGCATAGAGAAAATAAGTATTTTAAATTCGTTAGGAAGAATTTTAGCAGAAGACATATATGCACCGGAAAATGTTCCCGATTTTAGAAAATCAACCGTTGATGGATATGCTGTGATTTCGAGTGATGTTTTTGGAGCGAGTGAGAGTTTACCTGCAATTTTAAAGCTTGTTGGAGAAGTCAAGATAGGAACGGAACCAACCCTGGATATAATGCCAGGAGAGTGCATGTATGTTCCAACAGGGGGTATGCTTCCTAAAAGTGCCGATACTGTTGTTATGATTGAATACACAGAAAAACTTGATGATGAAACTATTTTAGTCAATAAACCAGCTGCGCCCTTTCAAAACATAATTGAAATTGGAGAAGATGTAAAAAAAGGTGAACTCATTTTAAAAAAAGGCACAAAATTGAGACCCTACGAAATAGGGGTTTTATCAAGTCTTGGAATATTAGAGGTGGAGGTTTATAAAAAAGTAAAGGTTGGAATTATTTCCACAGGCGATGAGATAGTGGACCCTAAGGAGAAAATTAATAAAGGACAGGTCAGGGACATAAATAGCTATCTGTTATACTCTCTGTGTCTTGAAGAAGGAGCAGAGCCTATTCCATACGGCATTGTTAAAGATGATTATGAAAAATTAAGAGAGAAATTGCAAGCGGCAATAAGTGAATGCGATTTGGTTTTGATGTCGGGTGGCAGTTCAGCCGGCAACAAAGATGAAACTCTCAGGGTTATAAGTTCATTTGAAAATTCGAATATTTTTATTCATGGAGTTGCTATACGACCTGGGAAACCTACGATTGTTGGAAAAGTAGGTGATAAATTCATATTTGGACTTCCAGGGCATCCACTGGCCTGTGCGGTAATATTTAAAACCCTTGTTATTCACTATTTGGACAGGATAAGGAATTTTGAAAGAGAAGAATATCCGGTTGAGTGCAGGTTTGCCGTAAACTATCATAAGGCTGAGGGTAGAGCAGAATTTTTACCTGTTAGTATAAAAGAAGTGGAAGGAAAATTAATTGCGTATCCCACTTATTATGAATCAGGACTTATATCTCGTTTTGCAAAATCCTTTGGATATGTTTACATCGAAAAAGAATTAGAGGGCATATCTGAAGGACAAATAGTTAAAGTTTATAAATTTTAGGAGGGTGCTATGAGGCAAAATATCTATCTTTCAAATATAAGCTTGAATGAGGCAATAAATATTTTTCTTGAAAAAATAAAAGATTTTAAGGTTGAAACAGAATATGTAAAAACTTATGAAGCAAATGGTAGAATTACAGCAAAACCTATATTTGCCAAAATTTCATCGCCCTTTTACAACAGTTCTGCTGTTGACGGGATTGCAACAGTAGCAAAAAAGACATTTACTGCAACAGACAAAAATCCTGTAAGGCTTAAAGAAGGAGTTGATTATGTAGTTGTTGATACAGGTGATCCTATTCCAGATGAATATGATTGCGTAATTATGGTTGAAGATTTAATTTGGGTATCTCAAGATGAGGTTGAGATAATAAAGCCTGCTATTCCATGGCAAAATATACGACAAATTGGTGAGGATATAGTAGAAGGACAACTTATACTTCCTCAAAGCCATAGAATAAGACCTGTTGATATTGGTGCTTTGATTGCAGGAGGAGTATTTGAAGTTGAAGTTTATAAAAAGCCTAAAGTTGCAATCATTCCAACAGGAACAGAGATAGTCGAACCGGGGGAAGAACTTAAAGTTGGAGATATAATAGAATTTAACTCAAGAGTTTTTGCCGCGCAGGTTGAAGAATACGGCGGAATTCCAACAAGATTTGATATCGTAAAGGATGATTTTGAGAAATTAAAAGATGTTGTTGATCAGGCGTCAAGGGAATACGACATTATCCTATTAAATGCTGGTTCTTCTGCAGGACGAGAGGATTATTCTAAAAAGGTTATTGAAACCTTAGGTGAAGTTTATATTCATGGAGTTGCTATAAAACCTGGAAAGCCAGTTATACTAGGAAGGGTAAACAATAAGCCTATTGTTGGAATACCAGGTTTCCCTGTTTCAGCTTATTTTATAATGGAAAACATAGTTAAGAAGCTTGTCAACTTTGTTCAAGGATATGATAGAAAAGATAAAAGATATATAGAAGCAACTCTTTCAAAAAGAATTATGTCATCTCCAAAATATCTTGAGTTTGTAAGAGTAAAACTTGGTTTTATAGACGGTAAATACATCGCAGCGCCAATTGAACGGGGAGCAGGTACTACAATGAGCCTTGTAAGGGCTGATGGGGTTTTGGAAATACCTGAGGAGCTTGAGGGTTATGAAAAAGGGACAAGGGTTAATGTAAACATATTAAAAAGCGAAGACGAGATTAAAAATACAATTCTTTGTATAGGAAGCCACGATTTGATACTTGATATTGCAGCAGATCTTCTTGCTAAAGGGGGAAAATTCACGCTATCTTCAGCCCATGTCGGAAGCATGGGGGGAATACTCTCATTGAAGGATAGGGAAACACATTTTGCAACAATTCACCTTCTTGATGTGGAAACGGGTGAGTATAATAAATCTTATGTGAAAAGATATATTCCAAACAGAAAAATTGCTCTTATAAAATTTGTAAAAAGAATTCAGGGGCTTATGGTTAAAAAAGGTAATCCACTAGAGATTAATTCTTTGGAGGATATTGTAAAAAAAGGTGCAAGATTTGTGAACAGGCAAAAGGGGTCTGGGACAAGGATTTTACTGGATTATGAATTAAAAAGATTGGGTATAAATCCCAAAGACATCATAGGTTATGAAAGGGAGGAGTATACTCATATTTCGGTTGCAGCACAAATAGCTAAAGGAAATGCAGATGCTGGACTTGGGGTATTTTCTGCTGCTAAGATTATGGACCTTGATTTTATTCCGATAGCAAATGAAGATTATGACATTGCAATTCCCGTTGAGTACTTAGAACTTGATGGGGTAAAGCAGTTTTTGGAGGTTATAAATTCAGAAGAATTTAAAAATGAGCTTGATAAGCTTGGAGGGTATGACTATAGCAATTTAGGAGAAATTATCATTATCGAGTAAAGGAGAATTTTTATGAGAGATAGGTTAGGAAGAAATGTTGATTATTTAAGAGTTTCTGTTACGGATAGATGTAACTTAAGGTGCATTTATTGTATGCCGGAGGAGGGAATACCCAAAAAAGATCATAATGAGATTCTAAGGAACGAAGAGATTTTAAAAATAATTAGGATTTCAGCAGAACTTGGCATTAAAAAGGTAAGGTTTACAGGAGGCGAGCCACTTGTAAGGAAGGGAATTGAGAACATAATTTATGAAACATCAAAAATAAAAGGCATTGAAGACATTGCACTTACAACTAATGGAACAAAACTTTATGAAATGGCAGATACTTTAAAAGAAGCAGGACTTAAAAGAGTTAACATAAGCCTTGATAGTCTTAAAAAAGATCGATACCGTATGATTACAAGGCTTGGGAATATTGATGATGTATTTAGGGCTATTGACAAAAGTTTATCTATTGGACTTGAACCTGTAAAAATTAATACGGTTGTAATAAAAGGTATAAATGACGATGAAATTTTTGATTTTGTAAAACTTGCCGATGAAAACCCGCTTCACATCCGATTTATTGAAATAATGCCGATAGGTGAAGGAGCAAAATTCAAAGATAACTATATATCGTCGGATGATTTAATAAGTAGC
>Ga0208154_10137_pt1 | contig 15915 bp, 11 predicted proteins | sample Wag4S2014_11_5_FD_187354 | JGI IMG/M metagenome (GOLD analysis project Ga0208154, IMG submission 187354) | Deep subsurface shale carbon reservoir microbial communities from Ohio, USA - Utica-2 Time Series 2014_11_5 (SPAdes) (version 2) ...
CCGCCACTCAACTACGTTGAGTGCCGGACCGCTCGACTTGCATGTGTTAGGCACGCCGCCAGCGTTCGTCCTGAGCCAGGATCAAACTCTCAGGTCCATATCCTTACTCTTTCACTATATCTTTTTTCGCCTCACTGTTCATTTTTCAAGGGGCACACAACATTATCTATATTATCACGCTGCTCCCTCTTTGTCAAGCCCTTTTTCTTCCGCCACCTCCCAGCAACATGTTATATATTAGCATGAGTTGTTTTGATATTCAATAGGATATATCGTTAGATTATTTAAGATTATATCTTAAATCTTTATTATCGATGCTCCAGGTTTAGTTGAATAAAGTTGTGGTATTAATTGGCTCAACATGCACCATGCAATGTTTTATACTATCTATTTCTCCTTCTAGGGCATCGTGAACCTTTTCTGCAATATCATGTCCTTCCTTTACATTTAATCTTTCATCAACATATATTTCTAAATCAACATAAATCCTGTGTCCAAACACCCTGGTTTTCAAGCTTTGTATTCCTTTAACTCCATCAACACTCATAACTATATTTTTTATCTTTTCAATAGTTTCTTTATCGACCGATTCATCAACTAAAGCTTTGGTTGCTTTTAAATAAAATTCAATCCCTACCTTTACGATAAAAAAGCTAACAACAAGAGCTGCCAATGGATCGAAAAATCTATAACCCATTCTGGCTGCAAATATACCTATAAAAGTTCCTATTGAAGAAAACGCATCAGAACGGTGATGCCAAGCATCTGCTTCCATAGAAATACTTTTTATTTTTCTTGCAATTATTATTGTATACCAATACATCCCCTCTTTTAAAACTATTGAAGCTGCAGCAGCTACTAGAGCAATTTTACCGGGAGTGGATATTTCTCCTAAAATTAACTTTTTTATACCTTCATATCCTATTGAAAAACCTGTAATTATTAAAATAACGCTTATAGCTTTAGCAAATATGAGTTCAAATTTTTCATGACCATAGGGGTGCTTTTCATCTTCTTCCTTTGAAGAAATTTTTAGTCCCAATATCACAACAAATGTAGTTAGTATGTCCGATAAAGTATGCACTCCATCAGCTATCATAGCACTACTTTTACCTACAACCCCTGCTATTATCTTAAACAAACACAAGAAAGTACTAATAAAAATAGTAATCCACGAAACTTTTGTTCCTATTTTTTCCCTTTCCATATTTTTACTTCCTTTCAACTGAAAATATAATGTATATCTTATTATATGCGATTGTAGTAGAATTTTCAACAATATTTTTATAATATCTATTATCAATTGATAATATAAGCCAATAAAATATTCTTATAGCTCAGACATAATCCCCTTCAGCAGCTACATCCTTAAACGATATAAAATTTGAACAAATGTTTAAAGATAAATTGACAGAAATAAGCAAATTTATAAAACAGAACAACATGAGAGTATCAATGCATCCTGGACAATACACAGTTCAATATCATACAAAAATTTTAGATTCCCTAGAAGTGGATTATTCCCATAAAATAGTCTTGCATATAGGTGGAAGGTATAACAAATAAGGTTGAATCCCTAAAAAGATTTCTTCTTAAATTTTCTTATACTTTTTCCGGCTATCCTTATGTTGGATTTTCCCTTGTCCATATAAAATGAAAATCCCAAAAACTTCCTCTTCCATGGCCTATCAACTACACTTCTCTCTTTATTTACCTTAAGTTTAAGAATTTCTTCAATAAATTCAGTTATGCTCTCTTTAACCCTGTCTGCTGCCCTTTTGCTTTTAACAAATATATTACAGTCGTCTGCGTATCTACAGAATTTGTGTCCTTTTTTCTAGTCTTTATCTAAATCGTCAAGTATTATATTTGCTAAAAGCGGACTTAATGGCCCTCCTTATGGAGTGCCTTCTTCACTCTTAACTTTTACTCCGTTTAGCATTACTCCGGATGTTAGGTATCTACACCTCTTTTTCCTGCTCAATCACTTACTGAAATTTTACATTATCTTATTCAATCCTCATAAAAGCACGTATAAGACCATTCTTCGCAATTGTATTTTTCATGCTTTATTATGCTTTAAAATACTTTAAATTACGACAATTTATCTAATTCTTCTTTAATCTTTTTGAAATCTTCCATCGCCGGTTCTAATTTCTCGGGGTCCCTTAAAATAGCAGCAGGATGATAAGTTGCTATTATTTTAACCCCTTTTCTTTCAAACCATTGCCCTCTCATTGCAGTTATTTTAAAATTTTTATCTATTATAGCTTTTGCTGCAGTAGCACCAAGACAAACGATAATTTTAGGTGCTATTATTGCTACTTGATTTCTCAAATAGGGAAGGCAAGCGTCAACCTCACTTTGTAGGGGTACTCTATTATTTGGAGGCCGACACTTTACTACATTAGCAATATACACTTCTTCTCTTTTTAACCCAACATCCTCAAGCATCTTGTTAAGAAGCTGTCCTGCTCTTCCTACAAAGGGCCTTCCTTGCAAATCTTCATCTTTTCCAGGGCCTTCACCTACAAACATTACTTTTGCCCTTAAATTGCCTTCCCCAAAAACCATATGGGTTTTAGTTTTATGTAAATCACATTTTGTACAATATAAACAGGCAAGATACAACTCTTTCAAAGGTAAAAGCGCCATTTTTTATCACCTTTTTACATGCGTTTTGTACTTTTCTCTTTCAATTTCATAGAGGTTATTTCCATATATGTCTATAGTAACAATTAAAGGAAAATTTTCGACCGTAAACTTATATATAGCCTCTGGCCCTAAATCTTCATAAGCTACTACTTCCACTTTTTTGACTCTTTGGGCAAGTAAAGCACCAGCTCCTCCTACAGCAGTAAAATAAACTGCCTTATGTTTTTTCATGGATTCTACAACTTCTTCTGACCTAGCACCCTTCCCAATCATCCCTTTTAATCCTAATTCAATCAATCTCGGAGCATATTTGTCCATTCTTCCACTTGTAGTAGGCCCACAACTTCCAACAACTTGTCCTGGTCTAGGAGGACAAGGTCCAACGTAGTAAATGATAGAATTTTTAATTTCAAAAGGTAGCATTTCCCCTCTATCCAGTGCTTCAACCATCCTTTTATGAGCTTCATCCCTTGCAGTATAAATCTCTCCTGAGAGCAAAATCAAATCCCCAGCTTTCAATTGTACTGTTACTTCATCTAGTAAAGGTGTATTTAATTTTCTGTACATGTTTTCCCTCCAAACATAATTATAATACAAAAGTAGCGTGTCTCGTAGCATGGCATCCCAAATTTACTGCAACAGGCAAAGAAGCAATGTGGGTAGGATATACTTCTATGTGGACATCTAGGGCAGTAGTAGTCCCTCCAAGGCCCATCGGCCCAATGCCTAAAGAGTTTATCTCATTTAAAAGCTCTTCTTCCAACCTAGCAATTAAAATATCCTGATGCCTTTCGCCGACTTTCCTCAACAGTGCTTTTTTCGCTAGATAGGCTGCATATTCAAAATCTCCTCCAAGACCAACCCCCACAATCAGAGGAGGACAAGCGTTAGGACCGGATTTTTCCACAGTCTCTATTACAAATCTTTTTACCCCTTCTAAACCATCTGAAGGCTTTAACATCTTCAAAGCACTCATATTTTCGCTGCCAGCTCCTTTTGGCATTACAGTTATAATGAGTCTATCTCCTCTACACACACGATAATGTATTACCGCAGGAGTATTGTCATTTGTGTTAATTCTTTCTATAGGGCTTTTCACAACAGACTTTCTCAAATATCCCTCTTTATAACCCAATCTCACTCCTTCATTTATAGCCTCTTCCAAATCTCCATCTACAACGCGTACTTCTTGTCCTATATCTACAAAAACCACGGCCATTCCTGTATCCTGACATATAGCCATTTTCTCTTGCATAGCTATTTCAGCATTTAAAATTATATCTTCAAGAATTTTTTGGCCTAAAGGACTTTTTTCCTCCTTCTTCCGGATTTTGAGCCCTTTTAATATATCATCCGGTAAATTATAATTCGCTTCAATACACAGCTTTTTGACAACTTCCACAATTTGACTAGCTTTTATTTCCCTCAAAATTTTTCACCTCGCACTTATTCCTTTATGATTTATAATACTATTTTTAATATCAATTTTGCAATTTCTTTGAAAATCTCTTATAATGGTTTATTGCATAGTCCTTTAAAAAATGCTTATAAATAAGTGAAAGGAGGTTTTGAAATTGAAGTGCATAGTATGCGGGAAACCCGCCATTGTCAAGTTCCCAGCCCATAACTCTGCTTTCTGCGAAGAGCACTTGGACGCATTCTTTTTAAGACAGGTTTCAAAAACAATTGAAAAGTATAAAATGCTCCCTCCAAAAGGAAGAGTAGTGGTAGCAATTTCTGGCGGGAAAGATTCTCTAGTGACTGCCTATGTCCTCAAAAAGCTGGGGTATGAAGTCCTCGGCTTCTTTATAGACCTTGGAATTACTCAAAACGACTTCTCTCCTCGATCCAGAGAAGTTGTGGAAAATTTCTGCAAAGAACACGATATCCCTCTTGAAATAGTAGACTTAAAAGCAGGATATGGAAAAGGCATCCCAGAAGTAGCAAAAAAGCATGACAGGATATGCGCTATATGCGGTGTTACAAAAAGACATTTAATGAACGAATACACTCTGGCAGTAAACGCTGACGCTTTAGCAACTGGCCATACTTTAGACGATATGGCAAAACTTTTATTGGCAAACCTCATGAGATGGGACTTACACCACTTAGCCAAAGGTATTCCAACTCTGCCAGCAGAACCCGGCTTTGCCAAAAAGATAAAACCCCTTGCATTCCAGTCCGAAGATGAAATAATAGCTTTCGCCAAACTTCACAACATAAAGCCAGTAGAAGCAAAGTGCCCTTACGGAAGAGAAGCAAAATACAATAGATATCAAGAAGCTTTGGACATGCTCGAAGAAAAGTCACCAGGAATTAAAAGGTCTTTTTATAAAAATTACACGAAGTATGCTTATTTATTTGAGGGCACTCAAGCCCGCCCCCCAAAAATAAACTGCGAAATATGCGGTTTCCCCTCTGTCTCACCTGTGTGCACCTTCTGCCGCACATGGATAAAAACCGACTAATGAAAAAAATGCGCCCTGTTGGACGCATTTTTTTCATTTTTTATATATTCCCCGCTTTCTCTAAAATTCTGTAAAGCATAGCTGCAGCTTCTGCTTTTGTAGCATTGCCTTTTGGTTTGAAAGTGTTATCCTCATATCCCTTTACTATGCCAAGTTTCACCGCATTCGCTACTACATTCCTTGCCCATTGGCTTATCTTGTTGTTATCTCCAAAAGTTGTATTGCCTATGTTCTCCTCTTTATAGCCTGTAAGTTTACTGTATACTCTCATTATTACTGCTGCCATCTCTTCTCTTGTTATTGGGTCATCTGGCCTCATCTTCTTGCCATCTCCAAGCATTATCCCTTCCTGATATGCTGCCTCTATCGCATTTGCATACCATGCCCCTTCCTTTACATCTTCAAATTCTCCTTTGTATGGCTTCTCTTCTATTCCCAGTGCCCTTATCATTAATGCTGCAAATTGTGCCCTTGTTATTTTTGCATTTGGTGCAAAGTTGTCATCATCCATCCCTTTTATTATGTGCCTTGATGCTAAAACATTTATTACATCGTATGCCCAGAAGTCTTTCGGTACGTCCTTAAATTCTTTGTTGTATTCAAAAGCTCCATAGGTTGAGAAGTGCTTTGCTTCAATTGTCACTGTGTTTGCCTTTCTGTCAACTTTTCCTCCTACATATTCCCATTTACCTGTTACCTCGTTTAAGTAGTATACTCCGACTTTTCTTATGTCTTTTGCATCTTTTACTTCAAATGTTAGTTTTACTGGCGAATCTATTTTTATTTTGTTATCTCCTGCTTTTATTGTGATATCATAAGCCTTTGATACTGGAACCAGGGAATTTGCTGTTTGTTTTCCTCTGTCCTCTATTGTAAGTCTTACTACACCTGCTTTCTTTATTAGGTCTATTGTTTCTTTAGGTATTGCCAATGTCTTTGCATCAAATTGAAGAGCTATTTCATGTGATTTTACTGTTATGTTCTTATTGTTTTCTGCTATTAAGTTTAGTACGCTTACAGGTATTTCTAATGCTTTTGCAGATGTTTGACCTATATCTGTTAAGTCAAATTGTATTTCTTTCTTTGAGGTGTCTTTTATGTCTTTTGATACTTTGGCCTCGTCTACTGTAAGAATCGTTGTGTCATTTTCCACAACTACTTTGCCTTGTGATACTTCTTGAGCTGGTTTTGTCGACTCTGTTGGGGTTGACTCTAACCTTGGCGTAGGAGTTGGTTCTTTCCCTTGTGCAAGCTTTTCTTTTGTAACAGTTATTGTTATATCTTTTGTGAGTTCATTATTCTTGTCACCACTCGGCTCCACATGTATTTTAGTAGTATTTACACCGTATTCAAGAGGCACTACTTTTGTAAATACGCCATTTTCTTGTTGTACAAAAGATTCATCATTTATAGTTACTTTTGCACCTTTATAGGTATTGCCTTTAATCTCTATCTCATTTGTATTTGCATCTACTGTAGTATTATCTTTTGGAGAATAAATGTATATTGGTAAGTCTCTCCATCTTTGCACTGTGTCATTTACCACCATTGTATTTGAACCTTGATTGACAACAGTTATTTTTCTATTTGCAATTTCCTCTCCATATTCACCTTTTTCTACCTTATCCCAGCTGCCCCTTGCATATTTATATTCAAGCTGTGTTCCTTCATTTAAAGTCAATGTAATACTGTAAGTGTTAGGTCCTGTCTTTGTCATCTGATGGGCACTTGGATTCCAGAAAGCGTCATGGAAGTTTCCAGCAATATTTGCACCGTCATCAGGAGTATAATCAGGGACTGTTACATTAAATATCACTTTGATAGGTATTATATCAGGTGTAGCTTTCACTATATTTGATGCTGTTCTGTTAAAAGAAGTATCAACTGCTACAACTTTATAATAGTACACTTTTCCATTTACTACATCTGTATCTACGTAGTTATACACAGTGTCAGCCACAGTTGCAATCTTTACAAATGGTCCTGTTTCACTTAAAGATTTGTATATTTCGTAGCCATAGATAGCTACATTATCAGTTGAGAGACTCCAGTTAAGTGTAACTCTTGAGGATTCAATTCCTGGTTGTTGTAAGCCTAGAGCTGTAGGTGGTTCTACATCATTTGATGGCACGACAATAAACTGTTTTGCTTCATCTGTTTTCCCATCTGGCCCTTTTGTATACGTCCAATCCTGTCCTTGGTTAGAGGAAAATCTCATAATATATTCCCATGTGCCTACCATATCAGGTACAAATTTAGCCATGTATTTGTCGTTATTTCCAGAATCCCCTACATACCGTGCATCAACCCATGTCCAGTCCTTATTTATTTCAACACCTTCTACTTTGTTGCGTGTAGCATCTTGCCCACCATCTCCAATATACCTATATCCTAACTGGGCAATCATATTTTCCCCTTGGCCAGGTTTATCTGTTAATCCTTCTGCCCAAATTTCAGCATAAACTTCAACTGGATTATTTACGCCTATTACATGGGTATCAACTTGGTTCATATTTCCTGCCCAACCAATAGAAAATGCTGGATATGCCTCAACTTCATTGCTTAAAGCACTTTCATTTCCATCACTATCTACAGCCGTTACAGAATACACATACTTTAGACCATTGGTAACATCTGTATCAATATAAGTAATTTGCGTAACATTTGAAGCTATTTTTTCATATAGCCCTCCTTTGACTGTAGAGCGGTAAATGTTATAACTTACTGCTCTATCTACTGCACTCCACGAAAGGTCTACTTGACCATTTCCTGAAACTGCTTTAAGGTCTGTTATTGGCTGAGGTGCCGTCAAATTCTGTCCTGGATCTGAAATGAGTATAGCCCCATCCAATGCCACAACTTCTACAACAATTTGTCCATCACGAACCGTGTATGTCTTACCACTTAAGGCATCTGTAAAAGCAACTCCATCTCTTACAAATTTAGTAGTATCTATTTGTACTGACTTTGCCTCACCTTTATTAATCACAACAATAGCTACACTGTCAGGATAAGAATTACCAAATACATCTTTTCCATTTATGATTCTTCTGCCAAAAGCATATACATCACCTTTCGCATAAAGTGTAACGAGGTCTCCTGTTTTTAAAACTTGATTTTCATTCCTTATGTTTACGACTTTCTTAAAGAAATCCTGCAGATCTTTATCTTCTCTTCCCCAAGAGAATGTTCTCCTGTTATCTGGGTCTTTTCCACCAGATTGTCCTGCCTCGTCACCATAGTAAATAGAAGGCATTCCCGGATAGCCCATTTGCAATATTGCGGCAAGTTTAAGCCTCTTAACTGCAAGGTCTTTCGCCTCTTGAGAATTTTGATTTTCATTAGCAGAGTTATATCCAAATACTGTCAATATTCTCATGGTGTCATGAGAACCTAAAAGGTTCATAGTAGAATAAAATACTGGAAGAGGATATCTCTCATATATGCTCATAAGCCTTTGGTCAAGTTTTGCTGCATCTATAGGATTGTGAACCACATTTCCATCATCAAACTGTTTATCGAGTATAAAATCAATAACTGCATTTCTAAAAAGATAGTTCATAACAGAGTTAAAAGAATCTCCAAGTAAATCTAATGAAGCATCTCCCCAAAGTTCTGCAATCATTGGCGCATTTGGTTTCACAGTATTAATTGCAGCTCTAAAATGTACCCAGAAATCGTGAGCAACTTCATTTGCTACATCCAACCTCCAACCATCTGCACCTGCATTTGGGTCTCCATCAGGATTTAACCAATACTTAGATATCGCATCAGGGTTATTTATGATAAAGTCTGCCCAGCTTTTAACGTTGTACTCACTGCCATTTATCTGCCTTATGACAGGTAGGCTGTCAAATCCCCACCAGCCCTCATAGGTACCGTCAGGCTTAATTTCGTACCAGTCACCGTATGGAGATTTTGACTGATCTCCCTGTTTCCAGGCTTGATAAGCACCTAATTCATTATCCAAGTACTTCCCGTATCTATCAAAATAAATACTATCATCACTTGTATGATTGAAGACGCCATCAAGTATTACTTTAATTCCTCTTGCATGGGCTTCTTTCATAAGTGTTTTAAATGTATCTAAATCTCCCAATAACTCGTCTATCTTTGTGTAATCGGTTGTATCATATCGGTGATTGGAAGGTGATTGGAAAATTGGATTGAGATAAATAACTGATATTCCAAGGTTTTTTAGATAATCCAATTTATCATTTATACCTTGTAAATCACCACCAAAGAAGTCATTATTCCATATACCATCCCCTGTATATCCAGGTTTATCTTTATCATTCGGATTGTCGGGAAGGTCATACCAGTCGTCATGATATTCAACAGGATCAAAACCTCTACTGTATTCCTTTAGGCGGTCATTTAAAGGGTCACCATTGTAAAATCTATCTGGGAATATTTGATACATTACTGCCCCTTTCATCCAATCAGGGGTGTCTAAATTTTTATCGTATACAGTAAGTTCAAAGTCTTTATTTACCGTATCTGTGGCTTTACCTACTCCACCTAATTGTTCATCGTTATCTCCGTAATAAGCAGTTTTTGTCCCGTCTTTAAGTATAAAGTAATACCAAATTCTTGTGGGATAGTCAAAGCTTAACTTCACTTCCCAGTATTCATATTGCCCGTCAGGACTTTGACCAATTTTGTACATCGGGACTTCTGTTCTTGTTTTTTTAATATCATCCCAATAAGAAATTTTAGCTGACTCAAGGTCATGATTTTTAGCCTGTATCCTCAAAGTCACTGTATCACCTGTTTTTATTGCACCGAAAGGCGAACGGAAGAATGGGTCATGGGTGTCATGTTTTAAATCGTCATAATATATGTTATTATCAGGCCCTGTGAGAGGTGGATTGTAATCTGTCCATATATTATGTGAAACCGAATCATAGTAAAATGTAATCTTAGTATCATAGGCTACATTCAAAGGAATATTTGGACCATTTTGTTCACCATTTAAGCCATAATTTATATCCCATGAGGGCCCTAAAGTTACTTTAAACTCATAATACCCTTTTGGAACATTTGCAGTGTATTCGTAAACATTGTTAAACTTATAGTCTCTCATTATAGCTGTCGATGTTTCAGGTTTCCAATCATCACCTGCTCCTATTGCTGATTGTATAGTACCTACAATTCTTGGAAGTTTTTCTTCCGGAATTGGTGTATATTTTGTAGAATCAGTAACACTTGAAGTATTATAGTTGTAATAAAAAGTTACTACAGAATCTGAATCAAGATGCAAGCTTAAATTACCTTGTGAAGGAACTCCTCCACCTTCCCATGAATGATTAAGAGCAACTTTATACTCATAATCACCTGCAGGTAACGCAACTGGGGTAGTAAATTCATAAAAGCCATTACCTTTATATGTCATTACTGTTTTGTCACTGTTTATATTCCAGTCAGAATCTCCAATCTTTGATTGAAAATCGCCAACAACATTGGCTATAGCAGGCGCCGTATCTGTCTCAGCTTTTGCAAATTGCACAGGCATTGAGCCAAACACTGCTGTATAAATTAAAAGAAATGACAATAAAAAGCCTAATGTTCTCCTCTTAAACACTACAATCCCCCTTTACACTATGTTTTTATTTAAAAATCTTACGAAAAGCTCCTTTACAACACCACCCCCATTTCTTTTAGGCAATCGCTTTCATAAATTGCAAAAAGATAAATGTGTTTATAAATACACATCCCTTGTGCAAATTTTTGCGCAATCGTTTTCGCTGCCTTATTGTTATTATAGCCAACCCCATATATTTTGTCAATACCTTGCAAAAAAGAAAAGGATGCACATAAGCATCCCTCTTTGAAAATTCATATTTGTTTTAACATTTGTGTTATCTCCATCTTATCTGCTTTTTCTGCTAAAAGTATTGTAAACAGTAAGAACAGCGCTCCAAATCCTGCAATTATAGAGATATTGTACAGTATTGCGCTAATATTGTTCCCAGATATTGCTTCCCTAAGACCTGCAACTCCATAAGTCATAGGCAGATAAGGATTTATTGCGTTGAAAAACTTAGGAAACAACTTTATTGGGAAAGTTTATCTTGTTAAATATTTTTAACAAAAGAAGAATATTTAAAATCAAACATATATCATTTTAACTGTCATTCCGCCATCCACAATGAGATTCGCTCCTGTAATAAAAGAAGCTTCTTCCGAACACAAAAATAAACATGCATTTGCTACGTCCTCTGGTTTACCCACCCGTCCTGCAGGATGTTGCAAATGGTCCTCTTCTGTCAATTGGGGCTTTTTAGCTTCTCTACTTTTCTTCCATTCAGACACTTCTATCCATCCGGGACTTATAGAATTCACCCTTATTTTATCATAACTTAAACTTATTGCAAGAGAGTGAGTTAAAGCTATAATACCACCTTTTGAAGCAGAATAAGGTTCTGTATGAGGTTCTGACATAAATGCCCTTGTAGACGCTATATTTATTATGACTCCTCCGCCATTGTCTCTCATGTGAGGAGCAACATATTTTGAACACATATATGTTCCTCTTAAATTCACATTTATGACTCTATCCCATTCCTCCATGGGCCTTGTGTAAATCGTCCCTCCTGACCCAATACCTGCATTGTTTATCAAAATATCGATCTTACCATAGGTTTTTATCGTCTTATCTACCAAATTCCTAACATCTTCCTCTAAAGAAACATCTGTATGTACAAAAAGACAATCTCCACCTTTAGATTTTATATATTTTTCATTTTCTATGCCAGCCTCATCGTCAATATCGGCTATAACTACTTTTGCTCCTTTTTCAGCAAAAGTTTGCGCAATACACCGGCCTATTCCTTGTCCTCCACCTGTAACTATCACTACTTTGTCATTAAAATCCATAGTTAACCCTCCAATCTCTTAACTTATAAAAGAAGATAAGGTAACCCCATAGTAAAAAAAAGAGGTATACCTTATCAAAAATAGTATAACTTAAAAGTTTTATAAAAATCAAATAGAAAAATTATCTGAGGTGCGTCCAACTTTGTAGGTAGCTGACATTTTGCACAAAGCGCGCAACTTGACCGAACAGTCCTAAACTTAGCAAGACCAAAAGATGGAGGGGGGGCCGGAGGCTGGCCCCTCAAATTACTTCAATTTATACCTTTCTATAGCACTTTCTATAATCTTCCCAATAAATTCTCCTCTTGTTAAACCTGCCGCTTTTGCCATATAACCCATGTATCCGTGGTGAACATGTTTTTCTCCTTTGCTACTTGACATTGTAAGTCCCGCAAAGGTATTCAATTCTAAGAAATAAGGAACATTATCTTTGCTTAGAATCATATCAATTCTAGCAAAATCCTTGGCATTTAAAACCTTATAAATATTCAAAGCCGTCTCTTTAATCTTTTCTTCCACTTCTTTTGGTACTTCTATAGGGCATTTTATTATCTCGTTGTCAAACATTTTGTGTTCATAAGTATTAGTTTTAACGTTATTATATCCTACTTCCAATAAAGGCAATACTTGTGGGTGTTTATATCCGATTATTCCAACGGTCACTTCTTTTCCTTCGATGAATTCTTCGATTAGCGCTGCTTGTCCTATTTTTTCTGTTATTTTGCTTACAACTTGTGGAAGTTTATCCTTATCATAAATTATATTTTCTTCATCTATACCTGCACTTCCTCTTCCACTTATAGGTTTTACAAATAGAGGAAATTTAAGATGGTCTACAGAAGGAATTTCTTGAGGATTTTCTGCAATTACATATTTAGGCGTAGGCAAACCGTGAGAAGCCACAATGTCCTTCCTCATTCTCTTATCAGTTGCTACTACGTCCAAACCAGATCCAACATATGGTATGTTGAATACTTCTAAAAATGCTACTTCTTTCATACTCGAGGTATTAAAAATTAAATCCACCTTTTCTTTTTTTATAGTTTCATAAGTTTCTAATGGATCTTCCTTCCATTCTATGAGGACTGAATCAAATCCAGCTTCTTTTATGGCCATATAATGATGGTATGCTTCATCATAGGCATCGTCATATACTTTGTCTGGCGTCAATTTCCTCTGAAATTCGACATTCCTGAATTTCCTCCAAAGCACACCAATTTTCATATGGCATCACCCTTTTCAATTTTTATAAAAATTTTTGAAAAGAAAAGTAAAAACTACTTAAATACAGTTTCTGTGTGATTCACCACCATGTCAGTTATAATCAGTGAAATCATGCTTTCTGCTCCTTCATTTAAATTTACTCCCTCTTTAGTTATACCGTCGTAGCAACCTCCTGTTTCCTCATCTATCAAAGGCACATTTTTTGAGTTTTCTCCTAAAAACCAATTGTAACATTTCAAACTCTTTTCTTTGTATTTTTCTTCTTGAAAAATTTTATAAGCTTCTGTGTACATAAGAGCAGTTTCACAAGCCTCTACCGGTTGTTCATCAAATTCTGCAGGTTTTTCATCTCCTTTTTTGTACCAATCTTTACAACCTATCGGCTTAAAATACCCACTTCTAAAAGTTACTTTTTCTAAAAATTCCATGCTTTCTTTTGCAACATCTAAGACTTCTTCATCTTTTGTAATAATGTATGACCTAAGAAGAGCCCAAGGAAGTACGGCATTGCTGTAAGTCATTATATTTTCAAACCATTTCCACTCTCCATCTTTGTTTTCCCTATATTTTTGAACTATTTTTTTTGAAATAGAAGTTATTAAATTTTTTATCTTCTCTTTGTTAAATTCAGTAACATCAGAACTGTATAAAAGGCTTAATCCTATTAACGAATAAGCGTTACCGCGAAGAGAATTTAAATTTGCTACATTTGGCAAAGCTTTTTTGATTAATGTCACAGCAACACTTTGATAACCATTAGACAAATTAGTATTTAATAAATATCCTAATGCCCATAAAGTTCTGCCAAAACAATCTTCTGAGCCAACTTCTTCAATAAATTCTCTATTGTAGTTCATAAAATTTCTAAAATATCCTTTGCTATTCTGGGCATAAATCAAGAAAGAAAGGTATCTTTTTAAAAGGTCAAGGTATTTTTTATCTTTGTAAACTTCATATAACATTGAAGCAGCAATAAGTGCCCTTGAATTGTCATCAGTAGTGTAACCTTTTGTCAAATCAGGAATAGAGTAAAGGGAATGCTGTAAAATGCCTGTATCATCCGTTAGCCTGAAAAGATGGTGAAATTCAATTGCTCCTTCCATTGTGTTAACTTCCCCCTTCTCTATATTACAACTTCCTCCCTTGATTTAATGTCCAACACAGACAAAATCATTATGACATATCTGTAAGCAACGTTATTCCACATCATTGTATTCCCTAATTTTTTAATTTCTGCCTCTATCTGCAGCCTTTTCTCAGGGTTTTCAAATATATACTCAATATGTTTAGCTAAAGACTTTGCATCACGGAAATTAGCAAGCAATCCTCTTCCTTCTCCTAAAATTTCTTCAGCGTACATATAAGGAGTGGAAATAATCACTTTCCCTAAACCTGCTGCATATGCTAAAGTACCGCTTACAGCTTGTTCTTTGTTTAAGTATGGAGTCATATATATATCTGACATCTTCAAATACTCCAAAATCTCTTTCTTCCTAAGATATTTATCCACAAATTTTACATTGTCTTCTACTCCAAGGTCATGGACTAGTTTTTGAAGTTTCTCCCTATACTCTTCCCCAAATTCTCTCTTTATGTTTGGATGGGTTTGCCCTAAAATTAGGTATAATACATCTTTGTATTTTTTTGCTACCATACTTATTGCTTCTATACCGTACTCTATTCCTTTACCAGGATTTATAAGACCAAAAGTGCTTATTATTCTTCTCCCTTTAAAGCCATATCTTTCTTTCAATGTTTCCTTAGGTAATACTGGAAAATTGGGAACTCCATGAGGAATAACAGTGATTTTACTGGAGGGTATGTGATATATCTTTTCAAGAAGGGGTATAGTATTTTTCGCCATTGTCACTACTCTAACGCTTTTTTCCCCTAATTCTCTAAGTATCATAAGTTGTTTTTCATTTGGATTTGATAATACTGTGTGGACTGTCAAAACAAAGGGTATATTTAAATTGTCTACCAAATCTAATAAGTATTCTCCACTTTCTCCTCCAAATATTCCGTATTCATGCTCTATAATGAGCAAATCTATGTCAGATTCATTTAATTCATGGGCTAATCTTACATAATCTTCTCTTACAAATTGTTGTAACTGATATTTAACATCGCTGTCATATTCATAAGTTTTATTATCATTTATTGCAATTACTCCTGCAAAATTAATAAGTTTTATCTTTTTTATTTCATTAACTAAATCTTGAGTAAAAGTAGCAATGCCACATTCTCTTGGTGGATAAGTACTCAAAAATGCTACATTTCTCCCCAATACGCTCATCATATCACGCCCCCTTCTTAGTTTGTTTAGTATTAAGTTGTCATTTTAGTACTTGCTAATCTATTAGGTGTAAACACTGTATTTTTAATTTCCATATTCACCTCTACTATACATTCTGAAGTTACAACTGCATTGTCTAATCTTGCAAACCTGCGGACTTTTACATTATCCCACAATACACTTTGGGATACTTTGCTCTCTTGACCTATTCGACAGTTATTCCCAATTACTGTATACGGACCAACTGTAGCATAGGCATCAATTTCAGTATTATTTCCAATATAAGCAGGTCCTATCACTCTTGCGGTAGGATGAATTTTAACATTGTCTCCTAAAATTATGCCTCTTGAGGAAGTAGTACTTACAAATCTTGATTTTCCTTTTAAAATGTCC
>Ga0208154_10144_pt1 | contig 15397 bp, 13 predicted proteins | sample Wag4S2014_11_5_FD_187354 | JGI IMG/M metagenome (GOLD analysis project Ga0208154, IMG submission 187354) | Deep subsurface shale carbon reservoir microbial communities from Ohio, USA - Utica-2 Time Series 2014_11_5 (SPAdes) (version 2) ...
AAACAGGTATTTGCTATTTAAGTTCTCTATCTTCTCTATATACATCGTTTTATCCACATACAGGTATCCTTCTTCTCTCATCGCTCTGAAATTGGACATGCCATAGGGTATTTTCTTCATCTTTACCACTCCTAATTTTTCCTTTTTCTTTAGAGTGAACTACATCGCCAATGAATTGGCGAGCTTCGTGCTATCGGTGAAACCTTGTTGAAAGTCCCATCGGTACGCAACTGGGGTGTCCAACCCAAGTAACAGGCGAACCGCCGCCTATATAAAGACACGGTGCCGCTTATAAGCACCTGCCTGCATCTTTATATTTTAATGAACAATCCGGCGATATAAAAATATACCACTAACGCCATGGCGTCTACGATGGTGGTTATGAGCGGACTGGCCATGATGGCGGGGTCAATTTTAACCATTTTTGCTAAAAGCGGCAGTAAACCGCCGACTATCTTGGCCATAATCACTGTTACCACCAGTGTAAGACTGACCACCAGAGAGATGGTAGTGCTCACCTGCTCAATAACAACAAGCCGTAAGAAGTTCAAGCCAGCAAGAGAAAGGCCGACAATAACGCTCACCATAAACTCTTTTGCCACTACTCTAAAAACATCCCGTGTTTTTATTTCGCCCAGGGCAAGGCCCCGAATTACCATTGTCGACGACTGGGAACCTGCATTTCCGCCTGTATCCATTAGCATAGGTATAAAAGCGGCCAGGATTACCATATTCTGGAGAAAGTCTTCAAACTTTTGTATGATCCGGCCAGTGAATGTGGCCGAAATCATCAGAGCCATAAGCCAAAACAGCCTGTTTTTGGCCATGGTAAAGGGGCTCTGACTTATATAAGATTCTTCGGTAGGGCTTATTCCACCCATCCGCTGAATATCTTCGGTGTTTTCCGCTTCCAGAACGTCCATCACGTCGTCTATGGTTATAATGCCAACCAGCCGATTTTCCTGGTCTACTACAGGCATGCTTAACAGGTCGTATTTTTTAAACAATGATGAGACGAATTCCCGGTCATCGTGGGTTTTTACAGCGATGACCTGTTTGTCCATCAGGTCTTCGATCCTGGTGTCAGGGTCTGCCACCACCAGGTCTTTCAGGGAAACGACACCTAAAAGATGTCTTTCCTGGTCTATGACGTAACAGGTATAAATAGTCTCCTTTTTAGGAGCGGTATAGCGAATATGAGTAAGTGCTTGAGCCACCGTCATGTCGGCTTTCAGGTCTACAAATTCGATGGTCATGATGCTGCCGGCGGAATCTTCGGGATAATTTAAAAACTGGTTAATAAGCCTTCGTTCGCTTTCCGGCGTCGTTTGGAGTATTTTTTTTACTACATTAGCAGGCATTTCTTCCAGAAAGTCTATTTTATCATCGAAAAAGAGGTCTTCTACCAGGCTTTTTAATTCGTCTTCTTCGATCATCTGCGAAAAGGCTACCCTTATTTTATCCGACAGATATGAAAATACTTCCGCAGCCCTATCCTTAGGCAGCAGTCTGAAAGCCAGCAGGCTGTTTTTAGCGTCCAGATGGTTCAAAATTTCCGCTACGTCCTGTACCGGAAGTCTCGACATTTCTTTTTTTACGGCTAGAAAGTTTTTTTCCTGTAACCATTGGCGAAAAAGCTCTTCCATTTTTTCGATATGCACAATAATACCCCCTCTAGTTCGGAGGCGCCTCCGACGATGTGGGGTGCCGACGGAGTACCCCCGTTTTTTCGTATATGCTATTTATGGATAGAAAAAGGGTATAATATTGTCGAGGTAAGGGATCCATCCAGCACCACCACCTTTTTTATATCTAATTCCTTCATCTGCTATATTCCTTTGTTTTATTATATCATAATAATTATCATAATAAAGATAGTTTTAATAATTCATTGTCTCCCATCGCTATTATATCATTGGCAAAATGGTCATACTCGTCTATTATTAGATACATCTTTCTCCCTACTTTTTTTATTTCATTTATTAGCTGATTTATTATCGATTTTATATCTGGCTTCTCTTTTATATGTTGTTTTATTTCCTCTATGTCTTTAAATATGTTTTGATATTCGTCTAAAAAGCTGTTTATTGAATCAATTAGATTTTGTTTAAATGATATTTCTAATCTGTCTCTATTGCTATAAAAGTAAAAGAGTACAATTCACCTCAATCACACATTTTAATTGAAAGAATATAATAAATTGAAAAAAGAAAAAGGAGGATGGGTATGAGGCTTAAGTACTTAATTGTATTTGTATTGGTATTAGCCCTTACAGTTTCTTTATTTACAGGGTGTACAAATAAAAGTCAAAAACTTACAAAAATTAATTTTGTAGAAACAGTTCATTCTATTTTTTACGCTCCCTATTACGTAGCTGTAAGCCAAGGCTTTTTCAAAGAACAGGGGCTAGAGCTTGTCATTACAACTGCTCAAGGGTCAGATAAAGCAGCAACTGCGGTTTTATCTGGTACAGCAGATATAGGACTTCAAGGACCCGAAACCACTGTATACGTACTTAAAGAAGGAAGAGATGATTATCTTGTAAATTTTGGGCAATTGACAAGAAAAGATGGGTCTTTCCTCTTGGGGAAAAAGCCTGAACCGGACTTTAAATGGGAAAATTTAAGAGGTAAAAAGGTTATAGGTGGAAGGCCGGGTGGAATGCCTCAGATGACACTGGAATACATTTTAAAAGAGCACGGCATAAACCCAAAGACAGATTTGACCCTTATCACCAATCTTCAATTTACAGCCGCAGCGGGAGCTTTTATGTCTTCTGATGCAGACTATGTGGCGTTATTTGAACCTACAGCTTCCCTAGTTGAAAAACAAAAAGGGGGATATATTGTAGCATCAGTTGGTGCCTCCAGTCATGAAGTTCCTTATACCACTTTTAATGCAAAAAAAAGCTATATTGAAAAACATCCCGACATAATACAGCGTTTTGTAAATGCAGTGTATAAAGGAATGCTGTGGGTGGAATCTCATTCTTCTAAAGAGGTAGCAGAAGCAATTAAGCCTTTCTTCCCAGATACTGATGTAGACCTTATGGCGACAGCAATTGAAAGGTACAAAAATCAAAACACCTGGGGCACCACTCTAAAAATGAAAGTTGAGGATTTTGATTTTCTACAAAATATACTTTTGGATGCAGGTGTAATAAAAGAAAAGGTGGACTCACACCTTCTAATCAACAACACTTTTGCTGAAAAAGCTGAAAAAATGGTCAAAAAGTAAAGTTTTGGATTGTGCTCAATATGCCCCCCATATTGAGCACAACTCCCCTTTTATTAACTTCACATAGAAGGGAGTGCTTTTATGAATAAAATAATGGTCAGTCTTAAAGATGTATCCTTTAATTATCACACTTTAGAAGGTGAAACACAAGCTTTAAAAAATATTTCTTTTGATGTGTACGAAGGAGAATTTGTGGGAATTATAGGCCCTTCTGGTTGTGGCAAATCTACTCTTCTTTCGATTATTTCCGGCCTTTTAAAACCTTCTAAAGGGAGTGTAGATGTAAACGGGAAAATAGGCTATATGCTTCAAAAAGACCACCTCTTTGAATGGCGAAATATATGGCAAAATGTGCTACTTGGACTTGAAATACAAAAAAGTCTAACAGAAGAATCTAAAAAATACGTAGAAGGTTTGCTTGTAAAATACGGTCTCGGCGAGTTTAAAAACCATTATCCTAATCAATTGTCAGGGGGAATGCGACAAAGAGCCGCTCTCATAAGGACATTGGCTTTAAAACCCGACATACTTTTACTAGATGAAGCCTTTTCTGCTTTAGACTACCAAACGAGACTTGCCATATCCGATGAAGTGTATAAAATTCTTAAATATGAACAAAAAACTGCGATCATAGTAACTCACGATATCTCAGAGGCAATTTCTATGTGTGACAGAATTGTAGTTCTATCAAATAGGCCCGCCTATGTAAAAAAGATTTATGACATTGTCTTAACCTGCGAAGACCAATCTCCCATAGGTCGTAGAAAAGCTCCTGAATTTAGAGAATATTTTAATTCTATTTGGAAGGAGTTGGATGTTCATGTATGAAGCAGCAACCCCTTATATTTCAAAAGAGCACAGAGAATTTTTAAAAAAAGTAAAAAGAAAAAATGTATTAATACGAGTCACTCAATTTGCATTATTAATCCTCTTTTTCGCTACATGGGAAATTGTCGCAATGTATAAAATTGTAGACCCTTTTTTGGTCAGCCAGCCCTCCAGAATGTTAAAAACTATAATAACTTTAAGCCAGAATGGTTCTCTTTTTATGCACATATGGGTTACTTTGAGTGAAACGATAATAGGTTTTACTCTTGGCACAATAATTGGCATGATAATCGCCATACTTCTGTGGTGGTCAGATTTTTTGTCAAAAGTAGCAGAACCTTATTTAGTAGTACTTAATAGCCTCCCTAAAATTGCATTAGGTCCTATATTTATCGTTTGGATGGGAAATGGAGAAGCTCCAATAATTACAATGGCTCTTGCTATTTCATTGATAGTAACTATAATCAGCTTGCAAACGGGTTTTAAAGAAGTTGACGAAGAAAAAATAAAACTTTTAAAGACTTTTGGTGCCACAAAAATGCAAATACTTACAAAATGTATTCTTCCCGCCAGTGTCCCAACGATTATTTCCGCCATAAAAATAAACATCGGACTTTCCTGGGTGGGAGTAATTACAGGAGAATTCTTAGTTTCTAAAGCAGGTTTGGGATATTTGATTGTCTACGGCGGTCAAATTTTTAAGTTGGATTTGGTAATGACAAGTGTCCTGATACTCTCAATACTTTCTGCGTTGATGTACATTTTTATAGTGTATCTTGAAAAAAAGCTGATAAGGTGGAGATAGAAAACAGTGTTTTTTGTCTTTTTATGTGCTAAAATATGTATTGTAGTACTATAAATGCGGGGTGAAAACTAATGAAAATTGCATTGGCACAAATAAATCCAGTTGTAGGAGATATAAAAGGAAACTTCGAAAAGATAGTAGAGTTTATAAATACAGCAAAATACCAAAAAGCTGACCTTGTGGTGTTCCCTGAACTAGCTACTGTAGGTTATCCTCCTAAAGACTTTTTGTTTATGCAAGATTTTTTAGAGGCCAATGAAAAATATATAAATGAAATAGTCTTGCCCAATACTAATCAAATTGGAGTAATACTCGGTACGGTAAGACAAGACACAGAGGGCAACCTTTATAATTCTGCTTTTTTTATTTATGAGGGTGAAATAGTCGAGATTTTTGATAAGACTTTACTTCCAAACTATGATGTATTTGATGAAAAAAGGTATTTTAAACCAGCACAATTAAGAAAGGTCGCTTCTTTTAAAGGGATAAAATTAGGAGTTAATATATGTGAAGACATATGGAAAGATTATGTTTTTGAACCAAATGTAGATTATTCTGTTGATGTTTTAGAAGAACAATTTAAGCTTAAACCTGATATTTTTATAAATATTTCAGCATCTCCTTACTACCTGGGTAAGGAAAATATGAGAGTAGAAATGATAGAGAAAAAAATAAAAAAGTACGCAATTCCTTTTGTTTACGTGAACCAAGTTGGTGCAAATGATGAATTGATATTTGACGGTGCTAGCTTTGTAGTAAATGAAGAAGGCAAAAGAGTGGTACAACTTAAAGCTTTTGAGGAAGATATTAAAGTTTTCGATATAGATGAACTGAAAAATCTTAGGAAACTGCCCGAAATAAAAGAAGATATATCATGGGTATACAATGCTCTTGTCCTTGGTGTAAGAGATTATTGTAAAAAATCAGGTTTTAAAAAGGCAGTAGTAGGCTTAAGCGGTGGAATAGATTCTGCAGTAGTTTGTGCCATTGCAGTAGAAGCTTTAGGAAAAGAAAATGTTCTTGCAGTATCAATGCCTTCAAGATATTCCTCTGAAGGAAGCAAAAGTGATGCAAGAATACTGGCTGATAATTTGGGAATTGAATTTAGAGTAATCCCAATAGAGCCTGTGTTCAAAAGTTATTTATCCGTTTTCAATGGGGATAACAACGTTATAGGTGACCTGGCAGAAGAAAACATACAGGCAAGAATAAGAGGTAATTATTTAACGTTTATATCAAATAGGGAAGGGCACATTGTTTTAACTACAGGAAATAAATCAGAATTGGCAATGGGATATTGCACTCTTTACGGAGATATGAGCGGAAGCCTTGCACCAATTGCAGATGTACCTAAGACAATGGTATACGATCTGGCGAGGTTTATAAACAGAGAAAGAGAAATAATTCCAATTTCTATAATTGAAAAAGCTCCTTCTGCAGAATTAAGACCTAATCAAAAAGATGAAGACTCATTGCCTCCTTACAAGATTTTGGATGAAATATTAAAAATGTATATAGAGGAAAACAGGTCAGCAAAAGAAATAATAGAAAAAGGATATGATGAAAGATTGGTAAAAGATGTTATAAATAAAGTCAACAGAGTAGAGTACAAAAGAAAACAAGCAGCACCTGGACTCAAAATCACCACCAAAGCCTTTGGAACAGGAAGGCGTATGCCAATTGTTCACAACTTTAAACTGTGATTTTTAAATAACTTGTGAGGAGGAGATATTTTGTCAAAACAATTAAAAAGCGACATTGTGCTTATCTTAGTAACTATGGTGTGGGGGTCTACATTTATAATAGTCAAAAACGCTATACAGACACTTCCTGTGTACAATTTTCTTTTTATACGCTTTTTATTGGCTTTTTTGCTTCTGGCAATAATATTCCATAAAAAGTTAAAAAACATTGACAATAAAACATTGGCTGCTGCTTCAATAATTGGCACAATGCTTTTTTTAGGTTATGCCTTCCAGACAATGGGGCTTAAATATACTACAGCATCTAAATCAGGGTTTATAACAGGGTTTAGTGTAGTATTAGTGCCAATTTTAGAAGCAGTGCTTCTTAAAAGAAAACCAACCAAGCCTGCAATTGTAGGAATTGTCCTCGCTTTTATGGGACTTATATTGCTTACTACAAACATTGATTTTACTGTTAATATAGGTGATTTTTTGACGCTTTTGTGTGCCTTTTCTTTTGGAATGCAGATTGTTTTAATAGCAAAATACGCCTCCACCTTGGATACATATTTACTCGCTACTATTCAAATAGGAATAGTTGCACTTTTAAGCGGCATTATAACTTTGTTATTTGAAAAGCCTTTGGTACCTACATCTGTCGATGTATGGTCAGCCATTGTAATAACCGGTGTTTTTGCTACGGCTTTTGCATATGTTGCTCAAAACACAATGCAAGCCTACACTACTGCCACTCATACAGCTTTGATATTTGCACTGGAGCCAGTTTTCGCTGCAATAGCTGCTTTTCTAATTGCAGGTGAAGTGATGTCTTTTAGAGCAATAATAGGCGGAATTTTTATGTTTGCAGGTATAGTGCTTTCCGAACTAAGCATACTTCTCAAAAATTGATAAGACTTGTGATACTCCCATTTTTTCTAACGCAGAAAATATTATAACCTCTTCTCTATTAATTTTAAAAATTTTACAAATATCTTCCACTGCTTTCCTACTCTCTGATTTATTTACTTTATCTGCTTTAGTCAGCACCACAGTGAAAGGTAAATTTTTATGCTTAAACCAATTTATCATTAAAAAGTCATCTTCAGTTGGGTTTCTTCTTATGTCTATTAAAAATAATCCATGGCGTAAATTTTGGGAGGTATTGAGAAAAGTTTCTATATTATGTGCCCATTGTTTTTTCATCTCTTTTGAGACTTTTGCATAACCATATCCAGGCAAATCTACTAAATAAAATTTGTTATTTATTAAATAAAAGTTTATACCTCGAGTTTTCCCTGGCCTAGAACTTGTTTTTGCAAGATTTTTTCTATTTAATACAGTATTTATCAATGTAGACTTGCCTACGTTTGACCTCCCGACAATTACTATTTGTGGAAGATTATCTTTAGGATACTGTTCCTCATTAAAAGCAGAACGGGCAAATTCTACAGTTTTAATTTTCATAAAAGCCCTCCTTAACCAGTGCAAAGTCAAGAACTTCGTCAATCTTTTCTACAAACTTGAATTCTAATTTTCGCTTTACACTTTGAGGAATTTCATCTAAATCCCTTTTGTTTTCTTGAGGAAGTATTACTTTTCCTATTCCTGCTCTATGGGCTGCTAAAACTTTTTCCTTTACTCCTCCAATTGGAAGGACTTTGCCCGTCAAAGTTATTTCTCCTGTCATTGCTACATCTTTTCTCACAGGAACTTTTTTAAGAGCAGACACCATTGCTGTCACCATTGTTATGCCAGCAGAAGGTCCATCTTTTGGAATTGCACCTTCAGGAACGTGTATATGTATATCGATATTTTTGTAAAAATCTTTATCTATATTCAGTTTCTCGGCATTCGCCCTTATATAGCTAAAACCAGCTTGTGCAGATTCTTTCATCACATCCCCTAATTGCCCTGTAAGATTGAGCTTGCCACTTCCTGGCATTATAGAAGCTTCTACAGTTAAAATTTCTCCTCCTACCCTTGTCCATGCAAGTCCAAAAACTATCCCTACTTCGTCTTTTTGATTCGCTTTGTCAGGGCGGTAAATAGGCTTGCCTAAATAAGACTGTAGATTTCTTTTTCCCACTTTTACTACTTGTGCGTTTTCTTCAACTATCTTCTTTATAGCTTTCCTCACAATTTGAGATAAATTCTTTTCTAAGCCTCTTACTCCTGCTTCACGAGTATATTCCGAAATTATTCCTTTGATAGCAGATTCTTGGATTATTATCTTGTTATCTGGCACCCCATGTTCTTTTAAAATCTTAGGGATTAAATAATCTTTTGCAATATGAAGTTTTTCTTCTTCAGTATATCCAGAAACATATATAACTTCCATTCTATCTAAAAGAGGCGCCGGTATAGTATCTACCGTATTAGCCGTTGTTATAAACAATACCTTTGAAAGGTCAAAAGGCAAATCAAGGTAATGGTCTCTAAAAGTGGAGTTTTGTTCTGGGTCAAGAACTTCAAGCATTGCAGAAGCAGGGTCTCCTCTAAAGTCTGAGCTCATTTTGTCTATTTCATCCAGTAAAAACACAGGATTTTTTGAACCGGCTATTTTTATGGAATTTATAATACCTCCTGGTATAGCTCCGACGTAGGTACGCCTATGTCCCCTTATTTCTGCTTCATCTCTCACTCCACCAAGAGATAATCTGACAAATTTTCTATTCATAGCCCGCGCTATAGACCTGCCTAATGAAGTCTTACCAACACCTGGAGGACCTACAAGGCATAAAATAGGACTTTTAATTTTGTTGTAAAAACTTCTAACTGCTAAAAACTCTATTATCCTCTCTTTTACTTTCTTTAAGCCGTAATGGTCCTCATCCAATATTTTTTGTGCTCTTTTTAAATCTAAAATATCTTCTGTTTCGTAATTCCAAGGTAAATCCAAAATCCAATCCAAATATGTCCTCACTACAGAAGCTTCTGCAGAACCAGGCGCCATTTTAGAAAGGCGCTTTAATTCTTCTTTTGCCTTTTTTCTAACTTCTTCTGGTAAATCTTTTTCATTTAATTTCTTTTCATACTCCTCAATCTCTTGGTCAACTTCATCTGTCTCTCCTAATTCAGCTTTTATAGCTTTTAACTGTTCTCTTAAATAATATTCCTTCTGCAATTTGTCAATTTGGCTTCTCACCTTTGCATTTATTTCTTTTTCAATGTTTAGTATTTCTAATTCTTTCATTAAAAACCCTAAAAGAGTTTCTAACCTTTTATTTGCATCAAAACACTCCAAAAGCTGCTGACTTTGACTCGTATTTAAAGATATATGGGCCGCAATCATGTCTGCGAGTCTTCCAGGCTCTTCTATGCTTATAACACTGTATAAACTATCTATAGGCAGTCTCGAAGTCATATTTACATATTCTTCAAAAGCAGAAATAACACTTCTCATTAAAGCTTCAAGCTCTGGTGTCTTTTCAATTTCTTTTTGCACTTCTTTTTCTATAACTTCTACCTCAAAAAATTCATCATCTCTTGTCACTTGCTGAATTTCAGCACGACTTATCCCTTCTACCAAAACTCTTATAAGTTCTCCTGGCAGTTTTAACATTTGTTTGACTTTTGTAATAGTGCCAACTTTGTAGACGTCGTCAATAGAAGGGTCTTCTATCTCAGCTTCTTTTTGTGTTGTAACAAATATCAACTGATTTTTCATAAAAGCTTCTTCCAAAGCCCTAATTGACTTTTCTCTTCCTATATCAAAATGAAGCACCATGTATGGAAAAATAGTTAATCCTCTTAAAGGAATCATTGGCAATATATACTTTTTTTCTGTCATATCTTCACCCTCTTTTATGCAATATAACCAAGCCCCCTTCCCATTCACTATTTTAGTATGTGAAGGAGAAGGGGGATTGATGTAAAAATTCTCTATTTTTTTACGAAACAGACTCCGTCTTTTTTATTTTCTTTTTGGCTTTTTGAGCATCTGAGTAAACCAATGTTGGCGGAGCCTTCTTTAGTACCGTCTCCTCTGTAATTATACACTTTTCTATGTTGTCACTGGATGGTATTTCGTACATCACATCCAACATAATTTCCTCTAAGATTGCCCTCAGTCCTCTTGCGCCGGTCTTTCTCTCCAAAGCCATATCTGCAATGAGCCCTAAAGCTTTCTTATCAAATTCAAGCTTTACACCATCTAATTCAAACAATTTTTCGTATTGTTTTGTCAGCGCATTTTTGGGCTCTGTCAAAATCCTTACTAAGTCATCCTTACTCAATGGGTCTAATGTAACTACTATTGGCACCCTTCCTATAAACTCGGGTATCATACCGAATTTAAGAAGGTCCTGTGGCATTATATGACTTAAAATTTCGCTTAAGTCTTTTTCTTTTCTGCTCTGTACTTCTGCGCCAAATCCTAAGCTCTTTTTCCCTATTCGGGATTCTATTATTTTTTCTATGCCTTCAAAAGCGCCACCACATATAAACAATATATTAGTTGTGTCAATTTGTATAAACTCTTGATGAGGATGTTTTCTTCCACCTTGTGGCGGCACATTTGCAATGGTCCCTTCTAAAATTTTTAACAAAGCCTGTTGTACACCTTCGCCTGAGACATCACGAGTGATAGAAGGATTTTCTGACTTTCTCGCTATTTTATCTATTTCGTCAATGTAAATTATACCTTTTTCAGCTTTTTCTATGTCATAATCTGCTGCTTGTATAAGCTTTAAGAGTATATTCTCTACGTCTTCACCAACATATCCAGCCTCAGTTAGAGAAGTAGCATCAGCTATTGCAAAAGGAACATTTAGAAGTTTTGCCAGTGTCTGAGCCAATAAGGTTTTACCAGAACCTGTGGGACCTAAAAGTAAAATATTGCTCTTTTGAAGTTCTACATCGTCTGGCTTTATCCTGCTGTTAATTCTCTTATAATGATTGTAAACAGCAACAGCTAAAGCTTTTTTAGCTTTTTCCTGCCCAATTACATATTGGTCAAGAAATTCTTTTATTTCCTTTGGCTTAGGAAGTTCTCCAATTCCCATATCAATATCTTCTTCAAATTCTTCATTTATAATTTCTTGACAAAGTTCAATGCATTCATCACAAATATACACGCCAGGCCCTGCAACTAGCCTCTTTACCTGGTCCTGTGTCTTTCCGCAAAAGGAACACTTTAGTTGTTTTTGATTATCATATTTGGCCATAATTTCACCTCTTTTGGGGCATCATCTTTTATTCCTGATGAGAACCTCGTCTATAATGCCATACGCTTTTGCATCCTCCGCGTCCATGAAAAAGTCCCTCTCAGTATCTGCCTTTATCTTTTCAATAGGCTGCCCCGTATTTTCTGCAAGTATTTTATCCAACTTATCTCTTAATTTTAAAATCCTTTCTGCATGAATCTTAATGTCAGTAGCTTGACCCTGCATGCCCCCTAAAGGCTGATGTATCATTATTTCGCTATTAGGAAGTGCAAATCTTTTTCCTTTCGCGCCTGCTGCCAGTAAAAATGCAGCCATGGATGCCGCCATTCCGACACATAGAGTCACTACATCTGGTTTTATATACTGCATAGTATCATAAATGGCAAAACCTGCTGTTATTGAACCTCCTGGACTATTTATATAAAGCCAGATGTCTTTATCAGGGTCTTCAGCTTCCAAGAACAAAAGCTGTGCAATAACTAAACTTGCCGTAGTATCATTTATTTCTTCTCCTAAAAAGACAATCCTGTCTTTTAGCAAACGTGAAAATATGTCGTAAGAACGTTCGCCTCTATTTGTCTGCTCTACAACAATAGGTACAAGACTCATAATAATCACTCCTCTTTACTTATTATTTTACACTTACTGAAAATAAAGTCAATCGTCTTATAATAAGCTATATCCTCTTTTATGCTGTTTATCTGGCTTTCAGTAAGACTTTTCTTGAATTCTTCCAAATTTATTCTGTAATTCGCTGCCATCTCTTTTAATTTATTTTCTAATTCTTCCTCTGTAACTTCAATATTTTCCACTTTGGCAATTTTGTCTATGACAAGTTGAGTTTTTACTCTATTTAAAGCTCCATCCCACATCTCTTTTCTTAAATTTTCTAAAGTCTTCCCTGTAATTGATAAATAGCTATTTAAATCTAAACCTTGATATCTCAAATTATAATCTAAATCCCTCAAAGAAATATCTATTTGCCTTTCCACCATAACATCTGGTATATCAACTTTTGCGTTTTCTACAACTTTCATTACTGCTTTCTCTTTCATTTCATTTTCTGCTTCTACCCTATTTTTTTCTTCTAATTTCTTCCTTATATCAGCTTTTAATTCATCTAACGTTTCAAATTCACTTACATCTTTTGCAAATTCATCGTCTAACTCTGGCAGTTCTTTTTTATTTAAAGCCTTAAGAGTGACTTTAAAAACAGCTGATTTGCCTCTTAATTCTTCTACTCTATAATCTTCAGGAAAAGTAATATTTACATCAAAAGTCTCATTTACATTGTGGCCTATTATTTGGTCCTCAAACCCGGGAATAAAAGTATTGCTACCTAATTCTAATTCATAATTTTCAGCTTTACCGCCTTCAAAAGGCTTACCATCAATAAATCCTTCAAAATCTATTACAGCAATATCTCCGCTCTCAGCCGGTCTTCCTTCTACAGGCACAATCCTCGCATTTTGCTGTCTTAATTTTTCTAATTCGTATTCTACATCCCCATCGTACACATTATACTCTATTTTTTCAATTTCTATGCCTTTATATTCACCTAATTCTACTTCAGGCATTACAGGTACTGTTGCCTCTAAAATCAAATCTTTCCCTTTCCCAATTTGTAAAATATTAATATCTGGGTAATCAACAGGTTCTAAATTAAACGTTTTAAGAGCTTCCTTATACGCCTCATCAAAAACATACTCTACAGCATCTTCATAAAGGACTCCTTCACCATAATATCTTTCTACAATTACTCTCGGAGCCTTTCCTCTTCTAAAGCCGGGTACATTAAATTTAGATGCATTCTTTTTAAAAGCAAAATTTAAACCCTCTTCAAATTTTTCACTCGGTATTGTAAGTTCAATCGTCGCAACACTTTTCTCTAATTTTTTAAGACTCACACCCATTAAGCAAATCCTCCTATTCTCTTTCTTTCGTATAAAGTCTTCTAAACTTATAATATTATAACATAAAAAAACGGTGAATCAAACTCAAGTTGTTGTAATTTTATGCAAAAAAAATAATGCTTACTGCATTATTTTTCTGTCAAATATATATTTTTCTTCCTTAAAATTTTTATTGGTGCGGGCAAAGGGACTTGAACCCCCACGTCGAAAGACACCAGATCCTAAGTCTGGCGCGTCTGCCAATTCCGCCATGCCCGCATATTAATATGGTGCACCATTAGGAACTCGAACCCCAGCCCCGCTGATTAAGAGTTCACGCAAGACCATTTTATCAAAGTTTTTTTAATATGTCAAGAATGCCTCTAAGCAGGATCGCACTTCCCTTTTAATAATTTTAGAAGTACTTCAGGGGCATTTTCTTTTTTAATCATTCTAGCCTCATCTTCACCTCTATGAATAATATTTCTGACTACACTATCTGCTAATTTTGAAATTTTTAGCTCGTCAATTTCTCCATATGCTTCGTACAGTCGTTCATCTTGTATTACAAATGCATGCAAAAATATCCAAGTATACGTTCCGCCGTAGGATTCCAAAAAGTTACGTTTCATTTGTCGTTAATCATGATAATAGCATTGGGGGAATATTAGACCGCTCTCATACTGACATTATCGCAGAATACTTTTAATACGACAATATCACAGAATAATAGCATTTTTCTTTTTGCTTATTGACAATGCAAAGAAAAACAAGTATAATTAAAGTAGCAAGTAAATAGAAAAAAAGGCAAAGGCGCCTTTAAAAAAAGGTGCCTTTGCCTTTTTAATTATTAGCCCTCAAATTTAATTTTCCATCAAACTTTATACCAAAATATTATCTCCTAAAAAACCTTTTTAAAATATGCAGACCATTTTTTATTATACCACAAATTAATTCAAATTTGAAAAAAGGAGCACAAGGAGGTGAAAGTGGTTACTAATAGGACGTACTTAATGTATACTGAATATTTTAAGAAAAATAGAGAAAAATGAGAAAATTGTAGATATGTTTTATAAAATGATTATAATAGCCAGCAGAATTTGCAGCGGATTTGCACCCTTTTAAAAAGGAGAGGGGTGTAGCAGGATAGGTTAGGTGTTTATAACAAAAAATGTAAGAATATTTTAAAAAAACAAAAAATTTTAAAGGAGGATGGTAGGCCGTGCGTAAAAGCTTTGTTAGGGTAGTAGCGGTAGGTTTATTATCGTTTTTACTTTTGTTTACTTCGGCGTGTGGAAATAAGTCTGAGAGTAGCGATGCTATAAAAATTGGAGCAAACTTAGAGCTGTCGGGAAATGTTGCTACATTGGGGCAATCAGGCTTAAATGGAATTATGTTAGCTGTAGATGAAATTAATAATGCTGGTGGAGTTCTTGGGAAAAAGATCAAAATAGTCAAGTATGACAATAAGTCCGATAATACAGAAGCCGCTTCGGTTGCGACCCGGTTAATTACCCAAGATAAAGTAGTTGCTATTATTGGTTCGATGACTTCTGGCAATACCCTCTCTTATGTTAATATTGCCGAAACTAATAAAGTTCCTGTAATCTCGCCATCGGCAACTAACCCTGATGTTACAGTAGATCCTAAAACAGGCAAGGTAAGGGAGTATATTTTCCGGACTTGCTTTATAGATCCTTTCCAGGGAACGGCAATGGCGAAGTTCGTTTTAAATGAATTAAAGCTTAAAAAAGTTGCTGTTTTAAAAGATAATACAGCTCCTTA
>Ga0208154_10149_pt1 | contig 14937 bp, 18 predicted proteins | sample Wag4S2014_11_5_FD_187354 | JGI IMG/M metagenome (GOLD analysis project Ga0208154, IMG submission 187354) | Deep subsurface shale carbon reservoir microbial communities from Ohio, USA - Utica-2 Time Series 2014_11_5 (SPAdes) (version 2) ...
TTTAAAAATGCAAAAGGCAAGTTAGAGGATATACTGTTGGGCTAACAGGATTTTAAGCCTGTGGAGATGGTGGGTTACCACTTCTAAGAAGCAGGAATCCTCGAGGGCTTGCCCCGAGGAGGGTCAATTATTCTGAAAGGTTAGATAAATTTAAGAAATTTGATTTAAAATTAGAACTAATGGCTGAGCTGGAGAAATTAATTGATCTAAAGGTTGATATTGTTGATTTTGAAAATGTTGATTTAAAATTTAAACATCAGATTCTGGGAAAGGGGTTTTAGCTGTGGTAGATGCAGAAGTAGTCAGAAATAAGCTTGAACACCTGGAAGAATATGTCAATTTATAGAGATCCTGGCTGAAAATAATATTATTAAAGAAAATGTTGAGAGTTATATAAAAATGGCTAAATTCAGGAATATAATTGTTCATAATTATGTAGAGATTGATCCAGAAATTTTATTGATGATCATTAAAGAAAATTTAAGTGACTTAAAAGCCATTTTCAAGTGGTTTAAGGAATATATTGATTAAAGCCTTCAATCCAGGACGGTGAGATTATGGAAAAGTTAAAAAGAAAACTTGAGCCTGAGCTTAAAGAAAATGTAGCTGATTTTTTAAAAAAAGAAGTAAATGTTAAGCTGGCATATATTTTTGGCTCTTATGGTACGAAGTATCAAAAGACCGATAGTGATCTGGATTTAGCCGTGCTTTTTGATAACCCACCAGGGATGCTCGAGCAGATGGAGCTGGCAGCACGACTGGAATTGGAATTAGGAAAATATGATATTGATTTAATCAATTTAAATAATGTTAAACTGGCTTTTAAGTATGAAGTAGTTACAGGTGGAGAGTTAATTTACAGCAGAGATGAAATTGAGACTGCTGAGTTTAAAGAAGGGGTTTTAAGACTTGGTCCTGATGCTGAAGGATTTAAATATAAATTTCAGCAGGAGTATATTACAGGAATAAAGGAGAAAACAGCAGGAATAAATCATAAACGGATAGCAGAAAAGCTAAAATTCATCAGAGCTAATCTGAAAAAATTAAAAGAACTATCTGAACTTGAAAAACATAAATTTTTAAGCGATTATAGAAATTATGACACTGCTAAATATAATCTGCAGGCAGCAGTAGAAGCTATGCTGGATATAGCAGCCCATATTATTTCTCGAGAAGGATATACAAGTCCTGATACAAGTGCAGATTCTTTTAGAATACTTGCTGATGAAGGGATTATCACGGAAGATATGCTGTTAAAGTTTGTTAAAATGGCTAAATTTAGAAACGGAATTGTTCATCTTTATGATCAAATTGATGAGGAATATATATATCAAATCATAAATAATAATCTGTCAGATATAGAAAGTTTTGTTGATTTAATTGTCAATCGATATTTCTAATTTGTTTCTAATATTTTTTTAAAGTATTTTTAATCCAGAGCTGCTATTATATAATTAAGCTAAAAGAAATACAGTTTATCCCCTTTTTAAAGCTGCTGCAGATAGCAGCTATAACATAAATTAAAGTACTAGATACTTTTCTCCTTGTTTTTACCGTCCTTTTCCCGGGGCGGTTTTTTATTTATATTTATAATTTTTGTATTAGGTGATTTTTGAAATCTGCTGCATTTTTCATAATTGAATTGATAGCTGTAAGAATCGATCAGACTTGCAAATACGGGCTTATCATATTCATCAATTAGAATCACAACTTTTTAGGGTATTAACAAATAGCTTTAAATAAGTTAAGATGTCTATTAATGATCTTTGAAACTGGTTTAAATTCAATTTTTATATTTATAATTTTCACAGTAGGTGATATAATATAATTAGAGTTAAGTTTTCACTTTAGGAGGGAGATCAATTATGAATCTTTCACAGGAGCAGAGAAAAAAAATTAAAGACATATTAAATAAACACAATATTAAGAGAGCTGGAATATTTGGCTCCTATGCTCGCGGTGAAGCTGTTAATGGTAAAAGTGATCTTGATTTAATCGTAGAACTTTCTCAAAATGATTTATTTGAATTAACCGCTGTAAAATTAGATATTGAAGAAGCTCTGGGTTTATCAGTTGATATTGTTACTTATAGTGGATTGAAAAAATTTGCAAAAAAAGAAGATTTCAAAAAAGAAGTAATTCGAGATCAGGTGTCACTGATATGATAGTATTCTATTAGAAATAGTATGGGAAACATTTAAAAAGAAAATACCAGAACTTGAAATTGAAATAAAAAATATTTTAGATTAGTTCTGTTTTGTATTGAAAGCAATAATAATTGACCATCTTGAAGGAGTTAATATGGAGCAAAAAATAACAGATATTTTAAATATACTAAACAGTAAAGATAGTCCTTCCCAGCGGGAAATAGCAAAAGAGGCCGGTATTTCTTTAGGTCTGGTTAATACCCTGCTTAAAAAGTGTGCTAAAAAGGGTCTGATTAAAATCGAAAGGCTTAATTCCCGGAATATTAAATATATCTTAACCCCGGCTGGTATTAAGGAAAAAACTAAAAAGACTATTAGATATGTAAAAAAGTCTTATCAGGCAATTAAAGAAATTGAAGCTGAGGTGCTTAAACTAGCAGCTCGGGCTGAAAAAGAGGATAAAGATCTTTATCTTTACAGTGATGAAGAGGAAGATGAGATCCTGGATCTGGTTTCTTTAGTCTTAAGGGAAAATAATTTGGATTTTGAAATATTTACTGCAGAGGAAGAGCTGGCAAATATAAATAAAGAGGAGAGTCTGCTTCTGCACTGGGATCCAGATTTAAAAGTAGAGCACCTGGAGCCGGTTAATATCTTTATTTAAATTTTATATTTTTTTGGAATTCAAAGCTGCTCTTAGTTGGGCAGCTTTTTTGGTCTGGACTAAATATATTATTTTAATCTTTTCCATTTGGCATTTCTGCCTTTACCAAGAACTTCAATTACATTATCCTTTTTTAACTGTCTCAAGACTCTATCTATAGTTGAATCTGAAACATCAGGACAGGCATTTCTAATATCATCTTTGGAAAAAGTACCGATAATATTTTTTACAGCTTGTTCAACCCTATAGCTTTTATTACCTTTTTTTGATTTCACCATACCTACACGTTCTTCAAATTCTTTATAGGCTGCTAAAAGTGTTCCGAGAAAGTATTCTAACCAAAAAAATAAGTTGTGTTTTCCTTCATGCCAGCCTATGGAGGATTTATTTAATGTCTTATAATAACTCGATTTACTGTCTTCTATTATTTTTTCTAAACTTATATATCTTCCTACTTTATGATCATATTTATATAATAATAGCAATGTTAATAACCTTGATATTCTTCCGTTTCCATCATTAAAAGGGTGAATACAAAGAAAATCTAAGATAAAACTTCCAATTAGGATTAATGGTTCTATGTTCTCTTCCTGCATTTCGTTATTCAAAAAGTTACAAAGAGAATCCATAGCGGCAGCAGTATTTGACGCAGCAACCGGTTTAAACCTAACAAATTTTTCACCATTAGGTAGGATTTCACCAATAATATTATCCTGACTTTTCCAACTCCCACCTTTTTCAGATATATATTTATACATATCTCGATGTAACTGTAAAATTATATTTGAAGTTACGGGTATTGCATCATAAGAGCTATGAATAGTATTTAGAACATCTCTATAACCTGCTATTTCTCCTTCTGATCTTTCTCTAAGATTAGTATCATCTTTCATTATTTCTTTTAGTCTTTTATCAGTGATTACAATTCCTTCAATACTGTTTGAAGCTTTTGTACTCTTTATAACAGCAACTTCTTGAAGCTTTTCTAAAATTTGTGGAGATTGTTCTATATATAAATCCTGTTTCCCTTTATATTCGTTTATTTTTCCAATTAATTTAACAATATTCATTGGTATATCTAATTTTTTTAATCGATCATTTTTAAATGACATCATAATATACTCATCCTTTCTTAAAGATATTCATTAAACAACAAATGACCATGTTTATTATAACATAAACATGTTCATAAGTACATAAACATACTCAATTAATACTTAAATGAGTATGTTTATGGGATTGATGACTATATTAAATTTAAACTTCATGCTGCTTTTTAATTCAGCTAAATATTCTTCTATAATATTATAAGATTAATCACCTGGAGCCGGTAAATATCTTTATTTAACTAATTATATCTAAATAGATGTCTAAACTTTTATTTAAAGATGCAGATACTAAGTCAATAAAGTCACTATAGTCACCAGTAGTATGTGCTTTATCTAAGCTTTCATAATATTTAACTCTATCTTCATTTCTGATAATAATAATTGGATAACCAGCTTTTATTAACTCAAAATTCAATAATATCCTGGCTGTTCTACCGTTTCCATCAATAAATGGATGTATTTTAACAAAGTCAGTGTGTAATCTAGCAGCTCTTTCTATGGTAGGAAGAGTTGAGCCTTTATCATAATACCAATTAATTAGTTCTTCCATTTGATCGTGAATAAAAACTGGGGCAGGAGGAACATGCTCAGCGCCACTTATTACTACTTTCTCACTTCTATATTTACCTGCATTTTCATCATCTATTCCTTTGAGTATTAGATAGTGTATATTTTTAATTTGTCTTTCTGAAAGTTTCTCATCTTTATTAATGATATCCTCCATATAATTAATAGCTTCTTTATGATTTACAACTTCTAAATGTTCCTTTAATGTTTTTCCACCGATTGTTATACCATCTTCCAGTATTACTTTTGTTTCTGATAAGCTTAAAGTGTTACCTTCAATTGCATTTGAATTATATGTCCACTCCAAAAGGAGTTTTTCTCTTAAGCTTTTTAAAGTGTTTTTGGGTAGTGGTCTCTTTTCATCAATTTTTCTCTTTTTCTGATCAATATTATCAAACATAATTAAGGTCCTCCTTAGATATCTGAAATTCCAGAATCTTATTTGCACTGCATAATTCAATTATTGAGCAGCCTGTTGATGTTATTTCTTTTGTTTAAAAAACCAGTAGAATATTAATATCACTTCTTCACGTATATAATTATATCACGGCATGTGGTGCTAAACAACGGCAGTATTTAATCTTTTTTACCTGGCTTTCGAATAATATAAGTACTATAATATAGTTGAGGTGATCGACTATGAAAACTGTAAAATTGAGAAAAGTAGAAGGTATGATCTATTATCATGTTATAAAATTTAGAAACTCTAAAGGGGGACTATAATTGTCTCCTTGACAAATAATTTCACAATGATATAGACTTAAATATATACCAAACTGGAAGGAGATGGTTATCATGGATGTTGCAAAAATATTTAAAAATGGTAGAAGCCAGGCAGTTCGACTTCCTAAAAAATATCGTTTTAATGATGAATCTGAAGTTTTTGTTAATAAAATTGGTGATTTTGTTATGTTGATTCCAAAAGACAGCAAATGGGAAACTCTTACTAAGAGTTTAGATAGTTTTTCTGATGATTTTTTAGAAAATAGAAATCAACCCGAACTACAAAATCGAGAGGAACTATAATTATGAAATATATGCTTGACACTAATATATGTATTTATATAATTAAAGAAAAACCCAAAAAAGTTCTTGATAAATTTCAAACTTGTAATATTGGTGATTTTGTATTTCTATGGTTACATTTGCTGAATTACAATATGGTGTTGAAAAAAGTCAATATAAAGACAAAAACCAAACAGCTTTAGCAAGTTTTCTTGGTCCAATTGAAATATTACCTTTTGAACAGAATGCAGCTATAAAATATGGAAGTATTAGAGCAGATCTAGAAAATCAAGGCAGGATTAGAGGAGCCTATGATTTAATGATAGCTGCTCATGCTATAGCAGAAAACTTGATTTTAGTTACAAATAATACAAAAGAATTTAAAAGAATTACAGATCTTTCTCTTGAAAATTGGGCTAAATAAATAGAATTACTATTTCCTATAATGGATCTGAAATTTACACTTATTCCTGTTTTCGAGTGATGGAATCATTGATATAGTCGAATTAAAGGTAAAAAATATTATATAAGGTAGTTTCCCGAGAGCAGCGGAAAACTTTAAAACAGAGAATACTACTCAATTGTATTCCTCCATTAAGGAGGATTTTTTTAGGAGCTCTACATTTGGAGCACCCTCTACATCTACAGTTAGAGGTTTACAACGATTAACAGCTTTAATCGGTTCACCGTTTTCTTTAGCTTCAAAGTCCACGTGAAAGAGTCTGGAGAAAAAGAGATAATCAAAAAGGACAAAATTTATAAGAGGTTTAAGCAGGAAATTAGGGAAATTTCGAGAATTTATAGCTTAGGATCCCTTCCTTTCTGGGTGTAGTAGGTTGTGATCTCTCAATTAATATTTAAGAGCTCAGGGGAAGGGATTCCTGCATTTTATGGAGATTTCCAACCTGAAAATTATGATAACTGTTAATATTTTTGAAAAAACTATTAGATTTGACGTAATGAATAATTAAGTTGGAGGCTGAGATATGAATTGGAAATTCTGGCAGAATGATGACCAGCAAAAACTTTTAGAGAAAATAGAGAAATTAACTGAAAAAGTAAATTCCATGGAAGAAAAAATTAATGATTTAGATAAGTCAGAGAAAAAAATGAACCGCTTACAGTATAAACAGAATCAGGATCTTTTCAAAAAAATTGATGAGCTTTCACAATTGGTTAATCAACAGAGACTTGATCAGGAATTAATCTCTAAATTAAAAAGCAGAGTTGATAGTTACAGCTTAAATGTCGAAAACAGCAGTAAAAAAATAATTGAGCTAATTGATGAGTTTGACCTGCTTAAAAGAGGACTGGACAGTGATGAAAACAGCTGGAGCAGTTTACTGGAAAATTGGAGTCAGAGACTGCTTAAACTCCTGGAGCAAAATGATATCTATCAGCTGAATTTAAAAGAAAAAGAATTTGATCCCCGCCGGGCGGAAGCCTTAACCACTGTAAATTCGGAAACTCAAATAGAATATCTGCAGCAGCCGGTTTCAAATTATAATAACAATCAGATTGTTGAAGTTATCAAACGGGGTTATCAGGATCAGGAAGATAATATATTACGCAAATCACAGGTAGTTGTCTATAAGGAGGCCAAATAATGAGTAAAGATCGTTTTAGACCGGTTGTGGGGATTGATCTGGGTACCACAAATTCTTCCCTGGCAGCTGTTATTGAAGGTAAAGCAGAGGTTGTAACTCTCATGGAAGAAAACAGCCCCTTATTACCTTCAGTAGTTCACATTGATCAGAAGGGTGAGGTTATTGTCGGTAGTGATGCTAAATCAGCTCTGGTGGCGGTGCCTGAGAGAACAATAGCAGAGGTTAAAAGAAAAATGGGCGAAAATGAAATGCTTAAAATTGCTGATCAGAAGCTGCTGCCGGAGGAGATATCAGCCTTAATATTAAAAGAACTAAAAAAATATGTTGATCAGATTTATGGTGATGAAGTTGAAAAAGAAGCGGTGATTACAGTTCCCGCCTATTTTACCGATCAGCAGAGACAGGCTACTAAAAAAGCTGGTGAACTGGCAGGTTTTGTAGTTGAAAGAATAATCAATGAACCAACAGCAGCTGCTATGGCCTATGGTCTCGATAAACTTGATGATGACCACCAGTTTCTGGTCTATGATCTGGGGGGAGGTACCTTTGATGTCTCTGTTCTGGAATTAATGGGCGGAATCCTGGAAGTAAAAGCTTCGGCAGGTAATAAAGAACTGGGTGGATCCGATTTCGACAGGATACTTTTAGATTATTTTGCTGAAAAAATTATAGAAGAAAGTGGTCTGGATCCAAGAGAAGACTTAAGCGCCTGTGCCCGCCTAAAAGAAGAAGCAGAAAAAACAAAAATAAAATTATCAGATCAAAAACAGGTTCAGGTTTCTATACCGGCTCTGATGGTAAAAAATAACCAGCCGGTGGCCTTTGAGATGGAAATAAGCAGAAAAGAATTTATTGACTTAATTGATAATTTGCTGAAGGAGACTTTAAATAGTGTTAAGAATGTACTGGAAGATGCGGAACTGCTTCCAGACGAGATTGAGCAGGTGATTTTAGTTGGTGGTTCAACCAGAATCCCGAGGGTCAGAGAACTTCTGCGTGATTTTTTTGATCAGGAACCCCAGAATGAGATAGACCCCGATCAGGCGGTAGCAAAAGGAGCAGCTGTTCAGGCAGGTATAAAAGCAGGTCTGCTTTCCGATAGTGGGATGATAGTTACAGATGTTGCTCCCTATTCACTGGGGATAGAGGTGCTTAAAGACCAGGGAGTTTTGGGCTTTAAACCGGGCGGTTTTGAAAGTATTATTGACAGAAATACAACGATTCCAACCAGTAAAACAAAAGTATTTACTACAACTTTTGACAATCAGGAGCAGGTTAAAATTAAAATTTACCAGGGTGAAGGTGACTGGGTAGAAGAAAATCATTATCTGGGAGAATTTATTCTGGACGGAATTCCAGCTAAAAGAGCCGGCGAAGAAAAAATTGCAGTTAGCTTAAATTATAATATTAACGGGATTCTTGATGTAACTGCCAGATCACTTTCTACAGATAAAGAAATGCAGCTTACTGTCCAGGATGCAGTTGACCGAAAATCAGAAGAATCATATCAGGAAAGCCTGGAGAGGCTGGAAAACTTTCACAAAGAGCTTGCAGGGATGGCAGAGAATGCCGAAAATAACCTGCAAAAAATTGAATATAACCCGGATCTATCTGAAGATATTGAGGAGTCAGAACTTGATGATTTTGCAGCAGAGTTTGCGGATTTTAAAGGACTGGCTTTAGAAGCAGAAAATTTAAAAGAGCGAGCCGGAGAATTATTTGTAGAAAATGAAAATATCAGCCGCTCAGAATTTAAGTCCATGGTTAAGAGACTTGATCAGGCTCTTGAGAGCGGGGAAAAAGATAAGTTGCGGCAGGCCCTGGAAGAAGTTTTTGAAGAAATTCTGGATCTGGAAATGGAGGAATAATCTTTTATGAAATTAAAAAATAGTGTTTTTAAGAGTTCAAATCTCTACCGTATTCTGGGTACAAATTCCAATGCGGGGGAGGAATTAATTAAGCAGAGATACCTGGAAAAGGTTCGAGAATTTCCACCGGAAGAAAACCCGGAAGAGTTTAAAGTAATTAGAGAGGCCTATGATACTCTAAAAGATCCTTTTAAAAGAAGTGGCTATGATTTAGAAACTAAATATCAGGGTCAGGCGTCAAAATTTTTGCAGGAAGCAGTAGATTATATGGATTGGGGAAAGATTGAAGAGGCAGAATTTCTTTTAAACAAAGCAGCTGAACTTGCCGCTGATAATTTATATATTTTAAGGCTTAAGGCAGAAGTGGCTGTAATGAAAGGAGATATAAATCTTTTTAATGATATTTTTGAACAGCTGGAAGAACTTTTTCCTAAAAAGCAGGAGTATTTACTGCTGTTGAATAAAATTGTTCTGCTTCTGGAATCAGAACAATACACCAAATATGCTAATAGAGTTCTAAAAGAAATGGAAAAGAAATTTCCAGATAAAAAATCAGAAATGACAGATGTCTATATTGGTGTTTATGATCAGCAGGGAAAGTTTAATAAAATCTGGAATGTTTTATCAAATGAATTAAAAACTTTTACGGAGCCTGATGAAGATAATATCCGACATTTTTTAACAGCAATTGCTCTGATAAATAAATACGAAAAATGGGAGAAAAAAGACAGCCTGATTGCTTTAACAGAATCTTTTATAGCAAAGATAAATGAAGATCAGGAATTAAGAGATTATATTATTTATGTTCTTGATGAAAATTACTTTGAAGCAGAAGAACATGGTGATATTAAGGCTCAATTATATATTACAGAACTGCTTATGTTATTTGAAGATGATCCCAATCTTGAGCTTGAATATAAAAAATTACAGCTGACAGAAAAGATTTTAAATGAAGTTGACAGAATGTCTGCAGATCCTAAGTTATCCCCCTATATTTTCTATACGGGCAGCAGATTATTTTTTAACTGGGCCTATGAAGAGCTGGATCCGGAAACTTTTGTAGATTTTCCAGACAAATATGCTATGCAGAACTTTAAAGAAGAATACTCAGCAAATTTACAGGCAGTAAAAAGATTGAAAAAGAAGTATCCCAGAATGTATGATACTTTTAGAAATGAGTGGGATAAAATTGCTGCTAACTGCCGGGAACAGCTTAATAATAGGCAGCTTTCTTTATTTGAAAAGCAGAGAAAAGTAGATCAGGATTCTGATTACAAAGAGCTGGCATCAGGGCAGATTGTTAGTAAAAATAAAGTAGGCCGCAATGATCCCTGTCCCTGCGGCAGTGGTAAAAAATATAAAAAATGCTGTCTTAATAAATAACATATGACATAGTCAAATTTAAGGTATATAATTAGTATATAAGTTAGTTTCCCGAGAGCAGCGGAAAACTTTAAAAGAGAGAATACTACTCAATTGTATTCCTCCATTAAGGAGGATTTTTTTTTTAGGAGTTGAATTATATGTTTCTGGCATCAGTTCCGATGATCACACTGAGTTCATCCACTTCAATATTTTCTACAGCCAATGATGCCCTGACATTTTCTATTGCCTCTTTAATTTCTTTGCTGCTCATTCTTTTCATTTGAGATTATCCTTTCTTTATTAATTATATTTAGAATGATATAATATCAGTTTTTAATATTTATGATCTGGATGAACTGAAAAAGGATTTGGGGAATGCGTAGGAGAGGAACTTTTGCTGAAAATTAATTCAGTTATAGAACCTGGATTGTCAATTTTTTAAAACATAAAAAAAGAGCAGAATATACTGCTCAGAAGTTTAAAAATCAAGATTTAATTGCCCCTTTAATGCATTTTATTAAAGGGTCTAAGTTTAGTACAGATTCTACTGAGGCTTTAAAAAGTGTTTTTTGATTTATAGAATTCCACTTAATTTGATAACCATTTTTTAAAGCTAAAATTTTAATAAACTCTCTTATAGTTCTACCATTACCCTCTCGGAATGGGTGAATAATATTTAATTCTGCCATATAATAGGAGGCTTTTTCAGAAAATTGATTAAATGAGGTGCCTATTAAATAATTTTCCTCTTTTAGTTCTTCAAATAGCTTTATAGCACTTGTTTCTATATATTGATATTTTGCAAAATGTGTATTTCCTTTAATAATGTCTTCTTCTCTTAATTTTCCAGCGAAATAATATAGATCCTGACCCATATTTAGTAGAAAAATTCATTGTCTCAGTTGTTTGTTTCTTATATATTCAGTAATACTATCAATTGCTTCTTTGCTTGAAATTTCACCATTTAAATATTTTTTTCCAGTAATGACACTAATATTATCAACTTTAATATTTTCTACTGCTAATGATGCTTTAACATTCTCTATAATCTCGTCGATTTCTTTGCTGCTCATTTTTTTCATTAATATCATTCCTCACATTTGATTTTTCAAAATGATTAAAGAATTATCTTACTAATTATATTATATTACTATTTATACCATTAGTCAAAACTTATGTTCAACATTAACAGATTTAATTTCAGATACAGATTACAGATTTTAACTAAATACACCAAAAAATAATTTTACTAATGCGCTAAAATATAATTATAGCGCAACAGTAAAAGAGGTGTAAATATGGATTATCAAAAATAATTTCACTCTATTGGAGTTATTGAAAAAGAAACAAATTTTGGCCGGATGATTAAAGTCTATAATAAAGAAAGAACTATTTGTGATATTTTAAAAAATAGAAATAATATGGATCCTTCACTTTTAAATACTGCCATTAGAAATTATTTAACAAGCAAAGGCAAAAACATTCCTAAACTTCTCGATTATTCAAAAAAATTACGGATTAAAACAATTCTCAGAAGATATCTGGAGATTTCTTTATAAAATTTATTGTTAATGGTATAATATATATAAGAATTAAATTCCCAAATTGGAGTTTGATAGATATGGATTTGAACAGAATAATTCAATTATTAGAATCTGAAAAGATCAACTGGAGTCAGCATATTTTAAAGAAAATGCAGAAAAGAAGAATAAAAATTAATGATATTATGTTTTCAATAAAGAATGGAGAAATTATTGAAAATTATCCTGATGATTATCCCTATCCAAGTTGTCTTGTTTTAGGCTACAATAAAGAGAAAAAACCAATTCACATAGTGTGTGCTGTAGGAAATAATAAATTATGGATGATTACCACTTATTACCCTGATGAAGAAATTTGGGAAGATGATTTTAAGAATCGGAGGTGAAGCAATATGGAAAAATGTTTGATGTGCAAAGGTGATTTAGAAAAAGGAAATGTAAATCATATTGTTGATCTTGATAATTTTATTATTATTATTAAAAATGTTCCTGCTAATGTTTGTAAACAATGTGGCGAATATTATTTAGAGCATAAAGTTGCTTTAGAAATTGAAAAGATTATTGATAGTTATAGAGAAAATGCTGCGGAAGTAATAATTATTAATTATTTTGATTTAGTGGCTTAGTAATTTAATATGACATATGACTGAGAGCGGTTATTATAAGAAATATACTGCTCTCTTTTTGTTTTAATCTATAGAAATACCAAAAGATTATTGAGTATGAATATAAAATTATAGATTATAATGAATTTAATAATATTTCATCGTGATAGAGTGAAAGTCTGCTTGCAAACCTCGTGGGCTTGCCCCGAGAAGGGTCAAATCCAGGAAAAATTCAACAATATACTAGATGAGTAGGTGGATGAAATAATTATTTTAGATAAAACAATTAAGATTGAATTATTAACTGAAAAAGAAACAAGAGATTGGCTTGATATTGCTGCTCATAATCCAGAAAAAGGAATTCTATATCAAATAAAGAAACACAAAATTGGAGAGAGATGGCAGAAAAGAACAAAGCATGTTAAATTAAGTAATTTAAAAGCTCTAATAATTGATAATGATGAAATGGAGCTTTTACCAGAAGAAAAAATCAATAAGGATCTGTCTTTTTTGGCTGGGTAGATGTCGATGCGGAATAATTAAAAAAGAGCAGAAAAGTCTGCTCTAATTTAATCTATTTCTTCAATTTTAATATCTTTTATATTTCTTTTTTCAGTGTCAAAATTGGTGCCTATTAAAATTATTCCTTTGTCTTTAATTTTAAATCTCTCAGCATAATTTTTATCTTTTATTTGCTGTAAAGCTATCTCAGCATCTTGATTTGCCTTAAATTCTATAATATAAATATTAGTGTCAGTTTCAATTATGCTATCAATTCTTCCTTCAGATGTTAGGACTTCTGAGTAAACATTTAAATTGTTATCTGTTAATAAAGTAGTTATCAGATAAAAGAGGCTGTTGTAATAAGCTTCTCTATCCTGAAGCGATTTTGGAATATTAATATTAACCAGGCCTGCAAATATTGATTTCATCTGTTCTATAAATTTTTCTAGATTTTTATTTATAAGTGATTTTTTAATATAGTAGATAAGGGGTAATTCAATTTTTTCATTAGTAAATTCATCTAAAATATTTTGAGTTAAACTTTTTTCAACTTCTAGATTAGGATAACCAAGTTTATAAATTTCTTTGTTTTTAATTTTTTTAATTGTTAAATATCCAGTTTGGAATAATAAGGGAATAAGTTTAAGTTTTTTAATATCAGTCGCATCTAACTTATTTTTATTAACTTCCAGATTGTTTAAATTAGTAATCTGAAAATTTTCTTTCTTAATTAATTCTATTAGGAAAGTAGGGGTCCCACTTTTAAACCAGTAATTATCAAATCTAGTATTTTTTAAAGCGGAGCCAACTGAAAAAGGATTATAAACTCGACTGTCTTTTTCTGTAAAACGGAAGCCATTATACATTTGCTTAAATTTTTTTCTGAATTCAGGGATAGTTAAATTATTTTTTTCTGCAAGTTTAGAAAAATAGGGACTAAAATATTCATCTAATTCTTTTTCTGTATAACCCATTATTTCAGCAAATTTTTCATTTTGATCAAGTTCAATTAGATTATTTAAGGTCGAAAATATCGATAACTTACTAAATTTAGATACACCAGTAATAAAAACTTTTTCTAAATATCCTTCAAGTGGTTTTAGATAGTCATAAAGCATTTTAAGATAATCCTGATTTTTGTCTATAGTTTTAAGGTTAGCGCTATTTTCTTCTAAAGTAGATTTAAGGTTAGAGATTATAGGTTTATCATATTCATCTATTAAAATCACAACATCTTGATTAAATTTATTATAAAGCTTTTCTATTAACTCTGGAAACATATAGTATGCTTCTTCAACTATTAGGTCGATATTATATCTGGCGGCAATTTTACTAAAAATCTTTTGTAAACTTTTATTTAAAACTTCTCTGTTTTCTGAAGGTATCATATTAAAATCCAGTCTAATAATCGGATGTTCTTCCCAATTCCAATCTTGATTAAAGATATAAAGACCTTCAAAAAGTTCTTTTTTACCTTGATAGAATTTTTCTAGAGTGTCAACAAAAAGTGTTTTACCAAAACGTCGAGGGCGTGATAGGAAATAATATTTATTTTCAGATACTATTTTATATAAAAATTCAGTTTTATCTACATAAATAAGATTGTTTTTTCTAATATATTCAAAATCGGCAAGATCAATTCCAATATTTTGCATAAATCCACCTCCAAGTTAAATTAATTATACTTTAAATTTTATTGATTATCAATTAAAGTGAAAAAGTGATAGAATGAAAGTCTGCTCGCAAACCTCGTGGGCTTGCCCCGAGGAAAGAGAAGACGGTATTGAATTTTAAGTATTATATTTAGATATTAAATATTCCAAAAGCTAGAACAAATGTTTGTCTAACCTCTTTGTTTATGGTATAATATTAGTGAGGAGGTGAAAGCATGACAGGTAAAAAAATTATAAGAGAAAAAGGCTATAAGTTCAGGCTATATCCTAATAAAAAACAAA
>Ga0208154_10150_pt1 | contig 14936 bp, 17 predicted proteins | sample Wag4S2014_11_5_FD_187354 | JGI IMG/M metagenome (GOLD analysis project Ga0208154, IMG submission 187354) | Deep subsurface shale carbon reservoir microbial communities from Ohio, USA - Utica-2 Time Series 2014_11_5 (SPAdes) (version 2) ...
CAATCTTTATCCCCAGCCTTTGTGCTTGATGGTCAAGGAATGACCCTGTACCAGCAGCACAAACCGTATTCATAGCAAAGTCAGCTATCGTACCATCATTTATAATAATAAGTTTTGAGTCCTGTCCGCCAATTTCAAAAATAGTACTAGCATCTGGATGAAAGTGTAATGTAGCAGTAGCATGGGCAGTTATCTCATTTTTTATTACATCTGCACCAAGGATGTACCCAAGAAGTTGTCTACCACTCCCAGTTACGCCAACCCCGCCTATTTCTTTGTCGGGCAATTCATTGTGTAATTTTGCTAGCTCATCTTTTACAGTATCAATTGGTTGCCCAACATTTCTTACGTACGAATTGAATAATACCTCATTATTTTCATCAATTGCTACAACCTTTATACTTACTGACCCTACATCAACACCAATATATATTTTCTCCACTTTTGTCTACCTCGCTATCCTTTTTCTGTGTTTTTTTAGTTTTATTACATCTAAAAAAGCTTCTATTCTCGTTAATACATTGGCAATAGCCATTTGTTCATCTACAGAAAGTGACAGAATTGGATAGTCATACTCTCTCATTATTTTATCTATCACACTTTGAGAAATAAGTTCTGGTAAACATCCAAAGGGTTTCAAGTGAATGACTCCATCAAATCCTCTTTCCATAAAATCAATTATTGCACCGACAGATTGCTTAGCATGGCCTCCAATTATTATCTCTATGTATTTTTCAGCTTTTTTCAAAATCTCGTGCTCTTTCTCCTTGTAAGAAGGCAAAGGTATCAAATTAAAATCAATCCATTCAGAAATATAATGGGACCTTTCAACCTCTGCACCATAACTATTTAAAACTTCTTCTATATTGCCATTTACAGAAGGTTCCATAACCACATATATTTCTCCCACTATTCCTATTCTAATTCTTTCTTCTTCCGGAACTTCACAAGTTTTTATACTATTTAATCTTTTAATAGCTTTTTCCTCAATAACTTTCACATCTTCAGAAGTTTTTATCTTTCTATACTCTTCTGCAATCTCATGCCATGCTTTAGTAAATTCACCTTTATTGCATTCATAAGCTCTTTTAACTTCAACAATTTTTTCTACTTTGTCCATAGATTTAGCCATATCGTAAACAGTTTTTACAGTTTTGAGAACTTTTCCCCAAGAATTATTACCTTTTATTTTTTTCACATTATCCATAAATCCCTTTAAATCTCTTTTAGGTTCGTCAAATATTATAAATTCAATGTCATAACCCATATTTTTGAGTATTTTCTTTTGAGCTTCTCCATAATAGCCCGCTCTGCAGGGACCATTCCCGCCAGAAGTTACTATATGCTCCTAATTCGATAGCTTCAAGATACGTGCCTAAAATAACTTTTAGAGGAAAACAAGCAAATTCAGGGCTATATTTTACACCATAATTTATCGTTTTTTGAGACGGTCTCGGTGGCGTTACAACTTCGTGGCCAAGCAAACTAAACAATTTTTCATATATATAAGGCGAACCCATATAGGGAAATGTTATCTTCACTCAAATCACGCCTTCCTTAGACTTTTCTTCAGCTATAACAGAATCTTTATGCTTTTTTAACTTGATAAGGTCAGTAAAGGCCTCAACTCGTGTAATTATATGACTTTCACCTGTTTGCTCATCAATCCTTAAAGTCATAAAAGGTTTTTTATATTTTTCAGAATCTATAATTAAAAAAGGCTCAAGAATTGAATCAGGACCACAACCAAAGGCGGTAATATGAACAATACCGTCAATGTCGTCTCTTTCCATAAACTCATAAGCCGTACCTAAAAGCATATTAGTAAATTCCCAAAACATATTCTTTTTAAATTTTTTTAACTGCCGTTGTATTACCTTTTCTTCCATCATATCAAAAGTCACAACTTTTATGTTGAGCTTGCGAAAAACATTAAGCAAATCCATATTAACAAATCTATCATAAACATTATATACATAACCAATTAGACCTATAGTAATATCGCCATCATATTTTTTTGGTTCTTCATTTGTCAAAAGCTCATTTAAATCATAGCCTTGCTTATTTAAAACTCTAAACTCAAGCCATTTACTTCGAGCTTTCTTTAAAGCATTTTTTAAATCTCTTCTACTCACCCCTAATTTGTCAATAAAGACTGTGTAATTATGAAATTCCGCTATATCCGTACTCTTTGCTACTATACTATGGGTTAGAATTTTATCCTCAATGCCATCAAAAAGCCCTTTGATCATATCAGGTAATCCCATAAATTTAGGGCACATAAAAATACCTCTTCTCAAACTTACAAACCTTGGAATATATATATAATCAACATTTTTATCTAGCAAGTTTAAAATATGTCCTGTATATACTTTCATAGGTACGCATATTTCAGCAACTGCCTCTTTCACACCGGCATCTAAAACACTCTTTGAAGTATCACCAGATGTGACCACCTCAAAACCGAGGCTTTCAAAAAGAGTTTTCCAGAAAGGATAATAAAAATAATACATTAAGGCTTTTGGAATACCAATTTTCATTATTTGTTCTCCTCTCCTAAAAACATCCTATATCATATTTTAACTACTTCAGTCACTCTTTTCTACTCCCCTTACAAAAATTTCTATGGTTTTTTTGACAAATTCACTATCTCCAAAGCCAATTAACTTGTTACCATAAGAAACATTCATTAAAATAAAGCCGAAATTCAGCGACATAAAAGCAAAGGCTAAAAGTTCAAAATTATCGGTATTTAATAATCCCTTCTCATACATTTTTTCAAAATATTTTATCAAAACTTCTTTAAAACCTTTCGGAATCTTCATCAAATATTCTTTCACTTCTTCAAAAATCTCTGGACTCCTTAAACCCATCATGATTTTAGCCTTTTCCTCTGTAAAATTTTTATGATATTCATGAGCCAACATGAATAGGTCTTCTTTCAAATCCCATGTACAATTGTCTAATATTCTTTCATCTACAGGCTTTAATAATTCCAGCTCTTTTAAAGCATAAAGCACTATATCTTTTTTGCTTCCAAAACATCTAAAAATTGTAACTTCATTCACTCCTGCCTCTTCTGCAATATTTCTTGTAGTTGTAGACTTATATCCTTTTTCAGAAATTAGTTTTAAAGTAGACATAACTATCTTTTCCTTCACCGAATCGCCCATTAAAACACCTCACAATATGTATGCAAGTAATTGCTTGCATACATATTATAACATATTTAAAAGCAAAACAAAAATGAGATCAGTCCAACATTCTCACAACATTCATATTCCATCTGCAAGGTAACATGATGTATATTAAAAGTTCCCTCAAGGATAGTTCTAATCTGCTCCATTATTGTCTCTGCCTGGCTCAATTTGATATCATCTCTTGTGTTAACATGACATTCAAAATGTATATCTTTATCATTAGTCTGCCAGACATGCACATGGTGTATAATTTTTTACCCCTGGAAGTTTTTCAATTTCCTTTTTTATGGCATCAAGATTTATATCATTAGGAGTTTTTAGCATTAATATTCCTATTGTTTCATTTATTATTTCAAAGCTTTCTTTTAGTTTTAATTTGCTATAGCATTACAATATGCATGCAAGTATAATCATTTCGTGCAAAATAGCAATAATAAAATAATCTAATTATTCAGTAATACCATAAAAGTATAACTTCGATTACCGCTAAATATTTATTAGTTTTAGCAGTAATCGAAGTTTCACCTTTTGTTAAAGTAATTTATTTTTTAGATTCTTCTCTTTGAGAAACAGCCTTTTTGATTTCATTTATAACCTGCTCTGTATTCATGTTTCTTATTTCGATTCCAATATGCTTATCTCTTGGAAAACCTACATCGTCAAAAGCATCTCTGTACATTTTTCTTTGCATTGTAGGGTCACAAGCAGCAACATAAAGTTCGTCTATTTGTGCTCCCCTTAATAGTTCCCTTAAATACCTGTCCCCATCATCAGCACAAAGTTGAGGATGTAATCCTACCCACTCAAAAATGCCCTCTCTTCTTAAAGTATTTAAAACTTCAAATTTGCCCATTTGTTGAAATGATGGACACGTGCCTTGGCATACGCATAAAAGTAATCCTTTTTTACTCATAAAAATTACCTCCTATCTCCAAAATATGTTATAGCTTCATTATCACAAACTTTTGAACATCCACGGCAAAATTCCACGCAGTTGTCTGGATTTACAACATCCGGATACCCATCGTCACCGATGGTATAAACGTCGTGTGGACAAAAGTTCACACATTGATAGCACTGAATGCATTTATCCTTATCTATTATAGGGTACCAATTTTTTGCCACATATTTCACCTCCTCCCCAGCATTTAAAAAAGCAATTATCATTTATATTAACCTCCTTGTATATTTTTATATTCGAATATTCGAATATAGCAAGTAAAAAAATTATTTTTTGACAAGAAAAATATTTTTCACTTTCTCGATAATGTTTATGATATTTTCATCTGTTAAAGAATAATAAATTATAGTCCCTTCTCTTCTTGTTTTTACCATTTTATTTGCTCTTAATACCATTAAATGCCTTGATACATGAGATTGGTCTAAATTTAGTGCTGCCATCATCTGACATACGCACATTTCTTTTTTGCTTAAAAGCTCTATTATCTTTATTCTTGTAGGATGTGATAATGCTTTAAAGTATTCAGCAGCTTTATTATATACATCAGCTTCCACTTCTTTCACCCTTTCCTATAAATTATATTCGATTTTTCAAATATAGTCAAGTTAATTTTTTGTCAATTTAATCTTTCTGCTACTTTAACTAAATATTCTTTAAAAAACTCTTCTTCATAACTTAAAAGTTGGGTATCGACGTTTTCTATAGTATCCGTATGCCAGTGGTAGTTACCTAGTCTTCCTTTTTCATCTTTTGCAAGAAACGCTATTGCATCAAATCCAGCAGCCATTGCTGGAAGAGCATCTGTAGGAAGGAGCAAATTTTTCATTTTTTGAACTTTTCCGTCACGACCTTTTGCCATCTCCTCTGCTATATCAAGTAACATTTTCCCGGCTCTTTTATAAAATATCATTCCTTCCCCCTCAAGGTATGTAACTTTACCAGTTCCAAGATTATCAAGTATGATGAATTTGGTCTCTTTAGAAAGTTTTTTACGGTATTCCCTTATGAAATTTTTCATTCCTCTTTCCCCTGTCTCTTCACTGCCAGTAAATAAAAATACCATGTCAACATTATCAGGAAACTTGTCTTTATGGTTTATATAGTAATTTGCCAATGCTAAAGTTAAAGCTACCCCTGTGCCATTGTCATTTGCCCCTTGTGTATACCTACCCGTTACTTCACATATAGCCATAAAAATTATATTTGCAAAAACAATAATAAGTCCAATACGCAATATTGCAGAAGCTATAACTAAATTGAAAATATTAAACAAAATTCCAATTGGAATAAGTCCAAATCCTATATATGAAATGTTGTAAATTGCACTTAGTTTGTCGACAATTTTAGGATGAAACATTATACTGCCTCTTTGCGTATCATAATGGGCTGATACAATTATTCTTTTGCTGCGGCTTTCATCAAAACTTGTAAAAACATTTTGGGATAAAAACTTTGGCATTATACTTGTTTCAACTGGCTTACCACTTACTTCTAATAACAAAAGACTTATCGCAAATAAACTGAGTAAAAATGCTGCTATTTCTAAAGGTCCGCCGTACATCAACGAGAAAAAGCCGCAAATAAACAGCAGAACACCCACTTGTAAAGGAAGCATATATAGATTGTCTCTTGTAGTTTTAAAAGTCCATTTCTCAGCTTTATACCCCATCCTCTTCAATTCCTGCAAAATATACTCTGCGGCTTGCCTTTCATTTTTTGTCGCAGAGCCCCTGTGTTCAAACTTAGTCAATTCCTTTAAATAGTCAATGCTCTTCAAATTAAAAGCCCCCTCTCAGTAAAACTATTTATTGCGATACTTATATACGTAACCATCTGCGGAATATATGTACAAGTTCGAACCATCCTCCGTAATAGCAATATCATAAATACCGCTTTTATGATAATAACTATATAAAGTATTTCCTTGTTTATCGTACATAGTTATTTTATTAGCATTGTTTATGGTATTGTCATATTCTTGAGATAAAATTACTATATAATTTCCATCAGGTGTCATAACTGTTTTTTTAACTTTCCAACTAGAAGTTATAGTTTTTGTCATATTAAAATTGTTAAAAAATGTAATATAATATTCTTTATAATCTTTGCTGAAAGATATTAGAACCGATGCTTTCCCATCTTTAGACATTAAAGCTTGTTGTATAACTCCTTTTTTTGTATAGTTTTCACTTAAAAGTGCCTTTTCTCTATTATAAAATCCAATACTACCGTCAAAACCTAAGAGTAAAAACGCTTTTCCATCCTCTGAAGCTGTTATAAAAGGTTCATTGTTTTTCATGTCTTTATTATAAAAAACTTTGCCGTTAAAATCCATCGCTAAAATTCCAGAAGAATTACCATCATCAAAAGAGGCAGTTACTATATCTTTATTTATAGATAAGTCATAAACAAAAGTAGATTTTATTTTTTGCTCCCATACCATATATCCTTTATCATTAAAAAAATCAATAAAAGAGCCATATTCCTCATTTTCAGGCGTTGATACTGCATAGGAAAAATATTCTCCATCAGGAGATACAGAAACGGAAGTTACTTTGTGCCCTTTTATTATGTATTTGTGGGAAATCACCATGCCTGACTTATCATAAACTATCACTTCACTACCTTTTTCATCTTCTATGGCTAAAGCAATTAACTCTCCATTGCGAGATAAATCCAAAAATTTGATAGGTTTACTTGTACCTACCATCCAAAGCTGATTGCCATTTTTTGTAGCCTTTATCAAATTAGTATTTTTAGCTATATAAATATTTTCTAATTCATCTGTAAATATAAAAGCATTTTCTCCTTCAATGTCTTCATTTAATAACCTTTTCCAGACAAACTCAGGATATTTTCCGTTTATAGGGCGAGGTATAATGTCCATTTTCCCATTGCGATAGTCATATACTGATATGGATTTAGAAGACTGTGCCATAATTCTTTTGCCATCTGGAGAAAATTTAAGCATTGCTATAGTATCATAGACTTTGGCAGTCCAAATCATATTTCCACTTTCATCCATGACCCCTATATAATCTTTAGTTTTCGCGTTAGGTATTGTTGTGCCATTTATAGCAAAATAAGTATTATTCCCTTCAAAACGCACATCATTTATAAGTCCGTAATTTACTACAATATAGTCTACAAGCTTTCCACAACTATCATAAATTTTAGAAACTCCATAATTGCCTATAACAAACTTAGTAGCATCTTTATTAGTGTAAAACCTCTCTGCTATCGTTGGGATCTCCGTTTTGTCGCCATTTAATTTTTCTATATAAAGTTTTTTGTCAAAATAACTGGAAAATAAAATTGTATTGCCATCAGCAGATAATAAAGCCGAATTTTTTGTCAGGCCAGAAGTTCCTTCTACCTTTGATGGGCTGAGCGGCATCTTTATTCTTTTTATCATTTTCCCATTTCTATTATACACATAAACGTTATATTGTAGCAAATCACTAGAGGAAAGATAAGGAACATCATTTTCTTTTTCTTGTATCAAATTATTGTTGTTATTTCTATTGCTTAAATCAATAAACAAAAATTTTTCGCTATTATCGCTAAAATTTTCAAGTTTCGGTATTACATGATTTATCTTTTTGACAATTTTATTTTGATTTAACAATATTAATTCGCCATCAGCTGGATAATTATCCTCATAGTATATATTGGAAATAACAACAGCTTCTCCATCAGGAGACACCATAGCATCTAACACATTCTTTTGATAATCAATCTTTTTAGCCTCCACATTATAATTTAAAATTTCAGTTAACTTATCATCATAAAGTACTATTTCCGTTTCTCCTTTTTTAACCACAAATTTATTTAAAGAGGTATTTAATATTCTATAATCTGCTTTTGTCCCCAAAAGTTTTTCTTCAATCATTTTATCTTTGTCATAACTTCTCAAATATATGTTTCCATCTTTATACACTAAAGTAACGATTTCATCTTCTGATATAAATGTGGTATCAAAAAATCTTTCTCCATTACTTTGAATTGTCCACAAAGGCACATTGCCGTCTTGCAAGGCGGCATTTGCAATATTTTTCGGAGGTTTTATAGCTTCCCCTGGGGTTTTTAAATTGTCACACCCTGATAAAAATAACACTAAAACCATCATTAATAAAACAATCTTTTTCAATTTAACTCCTCCAACTATATCTTAATTTAATAATAGCACATTTTATAAAAAAAGCATACTTGAAAGCTATGCTTTCAAGTATGCTTTTTTCTCATGGTATTGGATTTGTTGTGGAAGGAGGGTTATTACTAGGCGGACTAGTTTGAGAATTACCATTGTTAGGAGGCGGATTGGTCGTTTCTCCTCCAGGAGGTTGCTCTGTACCACCGTTATTAGCGGGCGGTGGTTGAGTATTATCCCCTGGAGCATCACCATTATCAGAATTCTGTGGTGGCGGAACAGTATCATCGTATTCTTTTGGAACCACATATTTTCCATCTAGTGCAACTGCATTCTGCGCTGGTGTTCTACCTGGTGGATCTATAAACACAGCATCTTTTACCAAATCAGGAGGAGTTAAATCCGTTGCTAGTTTACCATTTTGAGAATTTATTTTTGCTGTAACATGAACAGTGCAATAAGTTGTGGGTTGAGTACCCTGTGCAAAAATTTCAGTATAGGTTCTGTCACCTCTAGGATCCAAATGACACAAATCTGTAGGAAGTTCTCCTGAATCGCGACATACTGTTACAGAAATAATTCCTGGTGGCCTTACAAAATCTTTATATGGTAAATTTTTGTGTATCTGCATCATCACTGTTTTCCAAAATATTGCTGGATAAGAACCTCCTGTAACTCCTTTACCACCATATATCATTGCTATATTCTCCCCGGTTCCCATCCACACTGAAGCCGAATAATAAGGGGTAAACCCTGCAAACCAGGCATCATAATAGTTTTCATTTGTACCAGTTTTCCCTGCAACAGGCATATTAGGAAGTCTTGCATTCGTACCCGTCCCTCCAGGTTTTACAACCTCCTGCATCATATTTGTTAATATATAAGCATTTTGCGGACTTAAAACTATATGCTGGGAAGGTTTATTTTCTAAAATTACATTCCCTTCTGAGTCAGTAACCTTTGTAAATGTAATAGGAGATGTGTAAACTCCTCCATTTGCAATCGCTCCATAAGCAGCGGCCATTTGAAGTGGGGTAACTTCTCCACCTGCTCCAAGGGAAAGGGCAGCTGGTGATTTTTCAATTCTTTCCGTTATGTCAAGCCCAAATTTTTTGCCATATTCTGCAGCAGTATTAAGCCCTATCATCTCGACAACTATCCTTACAGCAGGTATATTTTGGGATACTTTTAAAGCTTCTCTGAAGGTCATAAGACCTTTATAAGTATTTCTACTATAATTGTGAGGCTCCCAATTCCACTGTTTGTAATAAACAGGAACATCATCAACAACTGTAGCAGCTGTATAGCCTTTCTCCAATGCTGGTCCATAAACTGTAATAGGCTTTATTGAAGAACCAGGTGGTCTGCCACCTGTAGTTGCATAATTGAAAACTCTTACTTTGCCCTGAGTTTCGTCAGTTTCTCTTCTCCCAACTATACCCTTAACTTCTCCTGTTCTCCAATCCATTACTACCATGGCACCTTGAACTATTCGAATGTTGCCTTCTTTATCTTTTAAATCAGCCGGAAAAAGTTTTGAGTTTTTGAAAGCTTCCTCCATAATATTTTGGATATTTACATCCATTGTCGTGTAAATTCTAAGACCACCATTGAATATTTTGTTCATAGCCTCTTCATACGATATGTTTAATTTTTGTGAAAGAGCATTAGCCACATCCTCTTTTACTTGATCTATGAAATATTTATGTTTATCGCTGACAACAGAATAATGTATATCAAACTCCAACTTTTCATTAATAGCCTCATCGTATTGTTCTTGTGTAATGTACCCTTGTTTAAGCATTTCTTTTAAAACAAGACGCTGCCTCTCTATTGCAGCTTCTTTGTTAGCTGCAGGCGAATACAAGGAAGGGTTCTTAGTTATACCAGCAATTAAAGCACTTTCTGCTAAATCTAACTCATTAACATGTTTGTTGAAATAAGCTCTTGCAGCTGCTTCCACTCCATATGCATTTACATTAGGTCCTCCAAGGTATATTGTGTTGAGATAAGCCTCTAGTATTTGTTCTTTTGAATATTTCTGTTCCAGTCTCCAAGCAAGAATCGCTTCTTTAATTTTTCTTGAAAGGGTTTTTTCACTGGAAAGCATGGTATTTTTTACAAGCTGTTGAGTTATAGTACTTGCACCTTCAACAGGTTTACCTCCCGCTTTAATATTTGCAATAAGAGCTCCAATGATTCTTTTTGGATCAATTCCTAAGTTATTTTGATAAAATCTTTGGTCCTCAATAGCAACGAAAGCATTTTGTAAATCTTTAGGTATTTGGTCTAATGGAACCCATATCCTATTACTTGCCCCAAACAAAGTTGCTACTTCTTCTCCGTTATCTGCATAAACAATAGAAGATTGGGCTTGCTTTGTTAAAGCTTCCTCAGATATCTCGGGAGTATCTTTAATTATTGTCCATACTTTAGCTCCAATAACCCCAGCAGCTGCAAATATTAGAATTATAAAAGTATATATGACAAATTTTATTATGTTTTTTGCCACGCTTTTCTTTTTAGTTTTATCCTTCTGTTTTCTCCTTTCACTTCGCTTTAAATTTGCGTTATTATCCATATTAAATCCCCCATATTAAAGTACTCTTCTGAAAGCATATAATGATTAATATAAATTATATCATAAATTCAGGCCATTTTTATGTCCAATTTGTAACAAATCATTAAAAATCCCATCAAAAAAGTCAGCCACTAATGACTGACTTTTTAAAAGCTTATTTTGCTAATTTATATATATTGATGACATCTTCCTTTCCTAACTTTATAAAATTACCAATTTTTTTGTTGCCGTTGTCTGTGCACTTATTTGCCATCTCTTCAAATCTGTCATCAGAAATGCCTGATTCTTTGAGCGTAACAGGAAGACCAATCGCTTTAAAAAATTCTGTCATTCGTCTTATACCTTCTAATGCTATGTCTTCGAGGTTTTCATAAGCTAAATTCACATCCCATACTCTTACAGCAAATTGTACAAAGCGATTTATATCATGCTTGTATACGTACTTCATCCAGGCTGGAAAGATAATTGCAAGTCCTGCTCCATGGGCAATATCGTAAATAGCACTTAATTCATGTTCAATTTTATGGGAAGCCCAATCTCCTATCCTTCCTGTGCTTAGTAAATCATTGTGTGCAATGGTACCTGCCCACATAATTTCTGCCCTTGCATTATAATTTGTTGGGTCTTTTAGCACAATACGCACATTATTTATAACAGTTTTTAAAGTAGCCTCACAAAACCTATCAGTCAAATCAACACCTTTGACATTTGTAAAATATCTTTCCATGACGTGTGCCATAATATCTGCAACACCACAGGCCGTTTGATAATTTGGCAATGTATATGTAAGCTCTGGATTCATAATCGCAAACTTAGGTCTTATCAAGTCATGATGAAAACCTATTTTAAACCATCCGTTTTCATTTGTAATAACTGTAGCATCACTCGCTTCACTTCCTGTTGCAGGAATAGTTAAAATTACACCTACAGGTAAGGCCCTCTCAAGCTTCGCTCTTCCTACAAAAAAGTCCCACACGTTGCCATCATAAGGCACACCCATTGCAATAGCCTTTGCAGTGTCAATAACACTTCCTCCACCAACAGCTAAGATAAAATCGATATTGTTTTCTCGACATAGTTTTATTCCTTCCTGCACAAGACTAAGCCTTGGATTAGGCTTTACCCCTGATAGCTCTATAAACTCAATCTCAGCCTCTTTTAAAGAATTTACAACTTTATCATATAAGCCAGATTTTTTTATGCTTCCTCCACCATAACAAAACAACACTTTACTGCTATAATTTTTTACTTCACTTCCAACCTGATGTTCTGTTCCCTTACCAAAAATAATTTTTGTAGGGCTTGAAAAAACAAAGTTTTCCATAAAATCACTCCTCAATGTTTTTATTATTCTAATTTAATTATAATCTATTGAAGATCAATTTCAAAAAATTTATATCTTTTATTATCCATATTGTATAAAAATTCCTTCCCTTATCATTTACAAATTTACAAAATTAAAAGTCCTTGAACGTAAAGAAAAACGTCCAAGAACTTCATCATCTGTGAAACCTTCTGTTTCTAAAAAAATTAACCAACATAGCTTGCTCATTTTTAAAGCATTAAATCTCATAAATGTTTTACTCTTTTTTTATACTTTTCAATTAATTTTAAATTATGTTCATCTGCCCCTTCTATATTACCGCTCAAAAATACAGGAGGAACTAAATTCTTTTTTATCATAATAGAAACTATTTCAGCCTCTATCATATTTAATATAATGGTATTAAGTACAGTAGAAAGAGGAGAAAATGAAATTTCCAGAGTATCTTTTTTAATTTTTAACACTGCATCACCATAGTGCCCACAATTATCTATAACAATGTCTGTAATATCTTCAAGAAACTTGCCAGAAGAATGTCTAGAAAATGTTTTTTGTTTATATTCTTTTGAGGTTATCGCCACAACTTTTAACCCTCTACGCTTAGCTTCAATTGCTGCTTCAATTGGTGCTCCATTTCTGCCAGAATGAGAAACAATAATAATGCATTCTCCTTGTCGTAAATCATATCTGTCAAAAATCAATTTTATTATGTCTTCATTCCTCTCATAATAAGAACTTTTTAGTGCTCCTTCATGAAGCATTAATTCTGAAGGCAAAATAGGATTTACACAAGCAAGACCTCCTGCACGATAAAACAATTCTTCTGCGGCCATATGAGAATGGCCGCAGCCAAATACATGAAAAACACTGTCTTCTTCTTTTAGAAGAGAATTAGCTATTAACATTGCTGCCTCTTGTATATTTTTAATCTGAGTTGCTTTTATCTTTTCTACGCTTTTATAAACTTCATCAATATACTCTAATAACAATTTTTTATAGCCCCCTTAATTTTGTGCTTCTTTCACTTTATCTAATCCTTCAAGAAGTTTTTCTCTTAATTTTTCTTTATCAAAAAAATCATCAATAGCTATTACTACTTTTGCTATATTTTCCATTTTGTCTTTGTGAAACGTTTGAACAACAACTATATCAGCGTTAGTACTTTTTATACTCCCTATATCAGTATTTTCTACTTGCGCATTTATATCTAATTCTTTTAAAAGGTCTTCTATCATCATCTTAAGTATAAGACTGCTTCCCATACCTACACCGCATGCTGTTACAATTCTTATTCTGTCTTTCATCAACAAAACCTCCTAGGCTAAAATACCAACTTTATAAGTTTACCAATTCCTATTATTAGCCACATTATGATATACCAGTCAGGATCTGCAAGAACAGCAAGTTCAGGAGCAGTATTACTTAACATAGGCCAAGTCAGTGCTTGACCAAAAGCCAAAAATAAACCATTTATTGCTCCTCCAAATACAGCACCTTTCCATCCCCCAACTGCATTTCCAAATACTGCAGCACCAGCAGCAGGAAAGAAAAGCATTATCATTGAAGGAACTATTGTCGCAAATCCAGTTAACCCGAATATTATCATAAAGAGCAAAAATACTAGTGTTGAGCTAATAAAACCAATAAGAACTGCAGTAGGTGCATATGGAAATACTACTGGTACATCTAAAGCGGGTTTTGCACCAGGAATAAGTTTCTGCGATATTCCTCTAAAAGCAGGAACAATCTCGGCAAGAAAGAGTCTTACTCCATATAATAGAATAGTTATACCTGCGGCAAACTTAAATCCTTGAATTATTGCCCAAATAACAAAATTTAGATCTCCTGCTTGTTTTAATACAACTTCTCTTTCTGCAAAGAAACTAGCAACAAGCATTATTATCGTTATAATAAAAGCAGTTCCAACAGTAATATCTTTCATAAATTCAATTTTCTTTGGAATGTTCACTTTCTCAGTACTTTCTTCTGGTCTTCCAAATAAATGTCCAAAACATCCTGCTAAATAAGCAGCAATGGAAGAAGTATGGCCATAACCAATTTCATCACTATTTGTAACTTTCCTCATATATTTATGGAGATAAACAGGCTGAAAAGTCCAATAAAGTGCTATTAAAAACGCTCCTGTTAGTATTAAAGTACCTTGATTAATATTGGGAAATACTTCTAATAAACTTGCTGTAATAACAAGAGAAATCCACCACATTAAGTGTCCTGTTAAATATACAAATTTTGTATTAAATAGTTTTACAATAATGAGATGAATTAAAAAGCCAAGAGCCATTATTGAAACTGCAATACTTCCGAAGTTATTCGTAAAGTTTTGTAAAGTATTCTTAGCAACTGGGGCAGAAATATGAAATGCTGATGAAACTATCGTTTGAAAAGAAACAAGACCTGCTATAAAAACATCTGTCCCCGCTAGCATAATTAGTATACCTACCATTGCTTTTATAGTACCTGAAATTGTGTCTTGAAAAGATTTTTTCTGTAAAAGTAAACCAATCAATGTAACAAGACCTATTAAAACAGATACCTGATTAAACAAATTTTTAACCAAAAAATCAATTAATGCCATCAAATTCCCTCCTCTAAAAATAAACTATCTTTTATTTGTTTTCACATTGTAAATACCATTATCAAACACACAAACTCCATTTGACAAAATATCTACTTAATCAAATTTACCACTTCTTCAACGT
>Ga0208154_10153_pt1 | contig 14634 bp, 15 predicted proteins | sample Wag4S2014_11_5_FD_187354 | JGI IMG/M metagenome (GOLD analysis project Ga0208154, IMG submission 187354) | Deep subsurface shale carbon reservoir microbial communities from Ohio, USA - Utica-2 Time Series 2014_11_5 (SPAdes) (version 2) ...
ATTTGATGTTACCAGATGTTGATGGATTGGAAATATGTAAAATTTTAAAAAGGAATGATGAAACCAAAAATATTCCTATAATAATGTTAACAGCAAAAAGCGAAGAATTTGATAAAGTATTGGGATTGGAGTTGGGAGCAGATGATTATATAACAAAGCCTTTCAGCGTAAGAGAATTGTTAGCTCGAATTAAAGCTGTTCTTCGGCGAACCCAACAACCAGAAGAAGAAAAAGAAGGAATAATAAAATTTGGTGATATAGTTATAGATACTGGAAAGCATTTGGTTTATAAAAAAGGGAAAGTCTTAGAATTGACTTTAAAAGAGTTTGAGCTTTTAAAACTTTTGTCTCAAAATATGGGTAAAGTATTAACTAGAGACTATCTTTTAGACAAAGTATGGGGATATGAATATGCTGGAGAAACTCGAACTGTTGATGTACACATCAGGCATTTAAGAAAGAAAATAGAAGACGATGATAAATCCCCTGTATATATTGAAACTGTAAGAGGAATTGGGTATAAGTTAAATGATAAAGGTGAAGCGTAATGTTGAAAAAATCCTATTGTAAATTGTTTTTTATAAACCTACTTGGAATTTTAATAGTCGCCATATTTTTTTTAGGCTATGTTCCAATGACTAAATTTATTTTTGCTATTTTATTAGGAATTTTAGTAACATTTTTTTTAAGTTATAGATTTATAAAAAATATAGTAGAGCCTATAAAAGAGATAACTGAAATCACAAAGGATATTGCAAAGGGGATATACAGTCATAGGCTTGAAAGCGATTCTATTGATGAAATAAAAGAACTTTCTCTTGCAGTAGATTCTATGTCTTATAAATTAAAAGAAACAATAGAGGAATTAAATGATAGAAACGCAAAATTAGAAGCCATTTTAAAAAGCATAGTAAATGGGGTTATCGCTTTTGATAATAATGAGAAGATATTACTTATAAATGACGCTGCGAGGAAAATTCTAAATATAAAAGAGAAAGATTTAATTGGAAGACATATCTTAGAAGTTGTAAGAAATAGTAAATTACATGACTTTTTTGAAGATGTTAAGAAAAATAAAAATTCCCCTTCCAAAAGTTTAGAACTAAATGTTTTCAACAAACACCTCAAAGTGTATACTAGTCCAATTCTTCATCCAATTTCCCATCAAAATTTAGGTTTTGTGTTAATAATAGATGATATTACAGAAATGAGAAGATTGGAAAAAATAAGAAGCGAATTTGTTGCAAATGTGTCCCATGAGCTGAGAACTCCTTTGACTTCTATTAGAGGCTTTATTGAAACTTTAAGAAATGGTGCTATTGACAATCCGCAGGCAAGAGATAAATTTTTAGATATAATTGATTTTGAGTCTGAAAGACTTACAAGACTTATAAACGATATACTCACTCTTTCTGAAATAGAAAATGTTAAAGAAGGTTATCCTAAAGAAGAAATAGAATTAGATAATGAGATAGAGGATATATTATATATAATGGACAAGGTCGCGAGAAATAAAAATATAACGTTGAAAAAAGATTTAAATTGTACAGATTTAGTGATAAAAACTAATAAAGATAGATTTCATCAAATGATGATTAATTTAATAGATAATGGTATAAAATACACTCCAGAGGGAGGATTTGTAAAGGTATCTACCAGAGAAGAGGGGGATAAAATAATTGTTACAGTTGAAGACAACGGTATAGGAATTTCGAAAGAAAATATTCCTAGGCTTTTTGAGAGATTTTATCGAGTTGACAAAAGTCGCTCAAGAAAATTAGGTGGTACAGGATTGGGACTTGCTATAGTTAAACATATTGTGGAATCTATGAAAGGAGAAATTTTTGTAGAAAGTGAAGTAGGGAGAGGTACAAAATTTATTATAAAATTCAACAAAACTGATTTAACAAAGACTTAACAATATCTTAATATTGAATTTACAATAGACTGTTACAATGTACTTGTACAAAAAAATTTAAGGAATTTTGGAGGTGCTTTAATGTTAAAGAGTCGATTTGCAAAAGTTGTTATTGCAGTACTGTTGATTGCAAGCTTTTTTACTTTTGCTGCGTGTGGTTCAAAACAACCCCAAAGCAATAATTCTACTACAACCACTGACAATCTTTCAGGTAAGATAACAATTGCTGGTTCTACAGCGTTACAGCCATTAGCTGAACAAGCTGCCAAAATGTTTATGGAAAAATATCCTAATGTAGTGATAACAGTGCAAGGTGGTGGCAGTGGTACAGGGTTGACGCAGGTAGTTCAAGGCGCAATTGATATCGGAAATTCTGATATTTTTGCGGAAGAAAAATTAGATGCCGAGGCAGCAAAATCTTTAGTAGATCATAAAGTTGCAGTTGTAGGTTTTGCTGTAGTTGTGAATAAAGATGTTGCAGTTGATAGTTTAACTCAGCAACAATTGGTAGATATTTTTACAGGGAAAATAACAAATTGGAAAGACGTTGGCGGACCAGATATGAAAATAGTTATTATCAATAGGCCTGCAAGTTCAGGGACTCGGGCTACATTCAAAAAAGTGGTATTAAAGGGGCAAGAAGAAGCTCAAGGTTTTGCTTTGACAGAGGATTCATCAGGTGCAGTTAAAAAAGCAGTTGCTGACACAAAAGGAGCTATAAGTTATCTTGCTTTATCTTACGTGGATGATACTGTTAAAGCTCTAAAATATGAGGGAGTAGAGCCAACTGCCCAAAACATAATAGATGGCAAGTATCCTATTTGGTCATACGAGCATATGTATACAAAAGGAGAACCAACAGGAGCAGCCAAAGCTTTCTTAGATTTCATGATGTCAGATGAAGTGCAGAAAGGACCTCTTACTAAGTTAGGATTTATCCCTGTTACTGAAATGAAAACAAAATAAAGTAAAAAAGGGGAGCTGGTTTATTTTCCAGCTCCTTTTTAAGGCGAGAAATAATGGAAATTTGTAAAAAAACGAATAAATTTAACATAGATTTAACATAAATTTAACATAGATTTAATGAATGTTTTTTTTTAAGTTGTTATCATGAAATGAGTGTGATTATTGTCATTAGATTTTCTCAAACGGGGGATGGATATGACAGTTGATAAAAAATATGAAAGTAAGCGAAAAGCGGCTGACGTATTTGGAAGAGTTATCGTTTTCATCTCTGCTTTATTGTTAATAATTATTACTGTTTCACTATTTTTATTTGTGACATCTAAAGGCCTTTCTACTTTCATAAAAGATGGCATCTCGATAAAAGAGTTTTTGTTTTCTACCACTTGGAATCCGGATAGAGAGGTACCTGCTGTCGGGTCTTTGCAATTTATAATAGGGTCTATTCTTGTTTCTGCTTTTGCAATTATGATAAGTGCACCTCTGGGAGTTTCCTCTGCAATTTTTATGGTAGAGATTGAAAAAAAATTAGGACAAAAAATATTGCAACCAGCTATTGAGATTTTTGCTGGTATTCCCTCTGTCGTATACGGATGGGTTGGTCTTACTGTATTAGTTCCTTTTATAAGTAAACATTTTGGAGGATTGGGCTTTAGTTTATTGGCAGGTATATTAGTCCTTACCATTATGACGCTTCCAACAATTACTAGTGTTAGTACTGATGCTATAAGGTCATTACCTGTGGAAATAAGAGAAGCCAGTTATGCTCTTGGGGCGACAAGATGGCAGACAATACGACATGTTGTCATTCCTGCTGCGAAATCTGGAATTTTAACAGCAATTATTTTGGGTTTGGCAAGGGCTTTTGGAGAAGCTTTGGCAGTTCAAATGGTTATAGGTAATCGTCCAGTTATTCCCAAATCTTTTTTAGAGCCTATGAGCACTATAACCTCTATTATTACAATGGACATGGCAAATACAGTAATGGGTTCTGTGTGGAATGATGCACTTTGGTCTTTAGCATTACTGCTTCTCATAATATCTTTTACTTTTATCATTATTATCAAATTAGTTGGCAGGAGGGGAATGTATAAATGAAATCCAAGCTGTATGACAAAATAGCGACTATATATTTCTATGCTGTTTCTGTGTTTTTAATCTTGTTTTTGGTTTCATTAATAAGTTATATATTATATCAAGGGAGAACTAAACTCAATATAGATTTTTTAACTTCCCCTCCAAAATTTATGGAAGCAGGAGGAGGCATAGGGCCACAGCTTTTTAATTCATTACAATTATTAATAATAACTTTGATAATTTCTGTTCCCATAGGCTTAGGTGCAGGAATCTATATGGCAGAGTATGCAAAACCGGGTTTATTAACGGAAATTATAAGGTTGTCAGCAGAAACTTTATCTTCAATGCCTTCTATTGTAGTAGGTCTTTTTGGACTTTTAGTGTTTGTAACCATGACTGGATGGGGTTATTCCCTCGTTGCAGGAGCTCTTACTCTTACGGTGTTAAATCTTCCTGTAATGACAAGAGTAAGTGAAGATTCGATTAGAAGTGTGCCCAATAGTTTAAGAGAGGCAAGTTACGCTTTAGGTGCTACTAAATGGCAAACAATTGTAAAAGTTGTAGTGCCTGCTGCAATGCCTGGAATTATAACAGGAATAATTTTAACTGCTGGAAGAATTTTTGGAGAAGCTGCTGCTTTGTTGTATACTGCAGGCATGAGTAGCCCTGCCTTGAATTTTTCAAACTTAAATCCCTCAAGTCCTACTTCGCCTTTAAATATCTTTAGGCCTGCAGAGACTTTGGCTGTTTATATTTGGAAGGTAAATAGTGAGGGGTTAGCACCTGATGCAAGACAGATTGCAGACGGTGCTGCAGCAGTTTTATTGCTAATGGTATTGATCTTCAACATTCTTGCTAGATGGTTAGGAAATACATTATATAAAAGAATGACAGGAGAAAAATAAAATGGTATAATATAGCTAATAGGAAGGGGAATGACTGGTAAATGAAAAAAATACAGGTCAAAGATTTAGACTTGTTTTACGGAGATGTCCAAGCCCTCAAAAAAATAACTTTGGATGTAGAAGCGAATAGCGTTTTGGCACTTATAGGTCCCTCTGGTTGTGGTAAATCTACCTTTATTCGTACTTTGAATAGGATGAACGATCTTATTGAGGGAGTTAAAATAAGTGGTACTGTTTTACTTGATGGTCAAGATGTATATAAAGAAGTGGATGTTATTGAACTTAGAAAGAGAGTAGGAATGGTTTTTCAAAAACCTAATCCTTTTCCTATGACGGTTTACGACAATGTAGCTTATGGCCCAAGAATTCATGGTATAAAAGACAAAAAAAAGTTAAATGAAATTGTTGAAAAAAGTTTGAAAGCTGCAGCTTTATGGGATGAAGTAAAAGATAGGCTCGACAAATCAGCTCTCAGTTTGTCTGGTGGCCAACAGCAAAGGCTTTGTATTGCTAGGACATTGGCAGTAGAACCAGAGGTAATTTTGATGGACGAGCCTACTTCAGCCTTAGATCCTATTTCTACTATGAAAATTGAGGAATTAATTAATGAGTTGAAAAATAAATATACAATAATAATAGTAACTCATAATATGCAACAAGCAGGAAGAGTGTCAGATTACACGGCCTTTTTCTTAAATGGTGAATTAATTGAAAGTGGACCAACAGACAGGGTTTTTTATAATCCTAAAGATAAGAGGACGGAAGACTACATTACTGGAAGATTCGGTTAAAAGGAGGTGACACAGTGAATCGTACTCATTTTGAAAAAGAATTAGAAGAACTTCATTATGATGTTTTAAAAATGGGTAGCCTTGTAGAAGAGGCCATAGCAAATTCTATTGCTTCTTTAGTAAACCATGATACAGAATTAGCTCAGAAAGTTATAGATGACGATGACAGAATAGACAAAATAGAAGTAGAAATTGATAATAAGTGTGCAAAGATTATTGTAACCCAGCAGCCAATTGCAAGAGATTTGAGAATAGTTTTGACGGGTCTTAAAATTGTTACAGATTTAGAAAGAATGGCGGACCATGCAGTAGATATAGCAAAGACTACGTTGAGGATTGCTCATCAAAATTATATAAAACCTTTAATCGATATTCCAAGAATGGCAGAAATTGTAAGAGAAATGGTTAAAATGTCTTTGGATTCCTATGTACGACAAGATTTAGAACTGGCGAGAGCTATTGGCGAAAAAGACGATATAGTAGATGCTCTTTACAAACAGATTTTTAGAGAACTTTTGACATATATGATGGAAGACCCTAGAAACATTGACCAGGCAACACAATTTTTGTTTGTTGCTCGTTATCTTGAAAGAATTGCTGACCATGCAACTAATATATGTGAATGGGTAATTTATCTAGATACCGGTGAACATATAGATTTAAATTGAAATGCAAAAAGCGCTCACTCGAAAAAGTGAGCGCTTTTTGCATATTTTTTTTGCATTGTGTAAAACATATTTTTAAGAAAAAAAGTTAGGGAGTGATTTTGATGCCATTAAGCTATATTTTGCTTTCTATTACAGGATTGGTCGTTTTGTTCGGATTTGCCCATAGAGTATTAGATAGGATGAAAATGACAGATACATGGGCTTTTTTGGTGATAATTGGGATGATTATAGGGACATTAATACCTAATATTCCTATAACAAAAACTGTGTCTATAAACATAGGTGGAGCTGTTATCCCTATAGCAGTATGTGTGTATCTTTTTTTGAAAGCAGAAAGTACCAGAGAAAGAGTAAATGCAGTTGTAGTATCAATTGTTGCAGGAATAGCTGTTTTTATTGCAGGGCGAATACTTCCTGCAGAACCTGAAGCCATGATTATTGAGCCTAAGTATATTTATGGTATTGTTGGAGGTTTAATTGCGTATCTTTTTTCACGTTCGAGAAGAAGTGCTTTTATTGCAGGGGTGATGGGAATAATACTGGCAAATGTAATGCAGGCAGTCTCAAACTACTTGACAGGGACAAGAGGAGCCGTATCCATAGGAGGAGCTGGATTTTTTGATTCGGTAGTTATATCTATGATAATTGCCGTGTTTTTGTCTGAAATAATTGGGGAAACAAGAGAAAAAATACAAGGAGGTACTTCTAAAAAGCATCTTGAACCTAGGGAGGGTATGGCTAGCAGCTTGATAGATACTAACAAAAAAGAAGAGGGTGATAAAAATGAACAAAAGGAAGATGAATAAAGTTACAATATTAATCTTATTGGTTATTGGATTTTTATCTTTTTCTATTAGCAGTTATGCAGAGAAGCAGGCTGAATTACAACCCGATTATTACACAGTGTATGATGCAAAGACAAATAAAGTACTTTTCAGAACTGCAATGGAGGTTTATAAGGGGGATAGATATTTATCAGGAGATAATAAATTGTATGAAGTGTTCAAAGTGAATAAAAATGAAAATACAGCTTATGCAAAGTATTTGCAAACAGAAAAACTTCCAGATGTGAATATAGAAGAAATTTTACAAGCAATGGCAGTAGCAGAAAATACTGGTGAAAAAAGAGTGGCGATATATTCTACCCACAGTGACGAATCCTATCTTCCTTCAGATGGCGCTGCAAGTATCAATGGACATGGCGGCATATACAAAGTAGATGCTGCCTTACAAAAAGCTTTAGAGGCAAAAGGAGTCACAGTCAAAGTGGACAGGACTTTGTATCTACCTCATGATGCTATGGCATACAGCCGATCAAGAACTGGAGCGGTCAAACTTTTAAAGGATTTTAAACCGGACCTACTTTTGGATGTTCATAGAGATGCAGTACCACTCGAAGAATATATACGAAAAATTGCAGGGAAGAATGCTACAGGCGTAAGAATTGTCTTAGGACGAAACAATCCTAATTTAAAAGCAAATCAGCAATTAGCCTATAGGATAAAAGCTATTGCGGATAAGACATATCCAAACATGATCAAGGATATATTTTTTGGAAAAGGAGATTTTAATCAAGATTTGACTCCAAACTCTTTATTGTTAGAATTTGGTACTTATTCTCATACAAGAGAAAGAGCAGAAGTTTCTGCTTCTTTAATAGCAGACGTATTGACTAAAGCACTTTATGGTTCAGATGAGCAAAAACAAGTAGGTACTGTTACAAAAGCTCAAAGACCGCTTCCTGGACAGAACAAAGCTGCAGGTACCGGAATATGGGTTTTGATTGGAGTTGTCGTAGTGTCAGCAGTAGCTTTCATGTTTTTGAGTACTGGTGGGCGAGAGATGTATCACAAGTTTTCTAAAGCTACGCGCAAAGAATTTGCAAGTTATTTGGGTAAGTTTAGGCGGAAAAAAGGAGATGAGCCATGAGCATAAATCATGAATTTTATATCAATATTGTGGTTTGTGGAATTGCTTTGGGGACACTTGCCCGCTTTATATATTTAAGAGTGGACTATAGGCAGTATCCTACTTATCCTCAAGGTTATATGACTCATTTAACCTTAGGGATAATTTCAGCGGCTTTAGGAGCTTTTTCTGTGCCTGCATTAATTGAAAAACAGTACACTGCTGTCACCTTTTTAGCTTTGGCAGCACAACAATTTAAAGAAGTAAGAGAAATAGAGAGAGCCAGCTTAGAAAAAATGGAAGCAACAGAATTAGTTCCAAGAGGAGCAGCGTATATAGAAAATATAGCTAAAATTTTTGAAGCAAGAAACTATATTGCTATGGCAGTAGCTGCTCTTACTTCTTTGGCAGTTTATCTTTCTAAAAGTGTTATAATAGGTACAATTGTGGGAGGATTAGCAATTTATTTGTCTCGTTATGTAATGAAAATCGCTTATATTAGAGATATTGCTGAAGTTCTTCCTTCAAAGATTGTTTTTAAAGGACCTTTATTGTGCGTTGAGGATGTGGTTTTAGCAGATATAGGTCTAAAAGAAGGAAGAGAAATAATAGAGAAATTTGGAATGGCTGTTATAATACGTCCGAAAGGGTTAGATAGTTTAATTTCCATAAATAACTTAGGAATAAGACAGGCTATTCTCCATGAAGCTGCTAATCAATTAGGATTAAAAATGAATATTGATACTCCTGAATTAGCTCCTCTTACTATGAACAACAATGAAAATGGAGATATTATTGTGGTTATGGTAGCGATGAAGCCTGATATAGATGCATTTGTGGAAATTATAAAGAATGTGCCAGCAATTGAAACTGTAAGAAAGTATCCTTCAAAGTCAAGGGGCGCGAGAAAAGCTTTCAATTGAGGTGATAGAATGGAAGTACATGTTACAGGATATATAATAGCAATAGTAGCTTTAAGAAAAGCAAAAGACAATGTCTCAAGTGGTACTGCACCCATCATTTATGTAGAAAATGAAGAAGAACAGCAAAAGCTTTCTATGTATTTGAGCAGAATTTTTAAGGCAGCCGTTCACGACCTTGAAAATGGAGTATTTATTTTAGTTAAACAATATTAGGTGGTATCTATGAAAGTAGTGTATTATAGCTATTATGGGTGCTATTCTTCTCCTATATGTGCATATCTTCATTTAAATGACAAATCCAAAATTGAAAAAGAGGAATTTTTTAAAATTCCTTTTTTGTTTCAAGTTGATTATGGACAAATGAGATTTATTGGGAAAGATAATAATCAAAATGAAGTCTTCATAATAGGAATGAAAAATTTTAGTGAAAATATCAAGAAAACTTTGTATGATTTGATGGAAGTTTTTAAAATAAAAGAAGATATAATTTTTATAGACACTTCCCACTATGATGTAATTTTTTTTAAAGTGCTGATGAATCTAAGAGGTAAGAAAATACTAACACAAACTATAGACAATTTTTTATATAATTACTATTTGATGAGACACAAGAATATAAAAAGATTTGTAGAGAGATATAAAAAAATACTATGAGGTGATAGGCTTGTGATTATTGTATATATGTGTTATGGAAGTGCCCACTCTTCTGTTGTAGCTGCTTCTATACACATAGGACTTTTGCCTATTGACAGAGTGCCTACTTATGAAGAAATTGTTTCTCTTCCTCATTATGATAAAACTTCCAACGATGAAATTGGCACTCTTTTTTATATGGGTAAGGATGAGTTTGGCAATGAAGTGTATATTGTAGGAGCAAGAAATGGAAGACAAATAGTTACAAAGGCTATTTATAGTTTTTTGTCTTTATATGGAATTTCAAAAAAGGACATATTGGTGGTAGATGCACTTCCTACCATAGGACTTACTACAAAGATTGGAGGTATTACGTCAAGGCGCTTAGGAATTATCTTTTTAGGTAGGCCTATAACGGTATATGGTATATTGAAAAAATACAACAATTTCGTAAAATTAGTAACAGATATTAAAACAAAGTTGCAAATAAGGTCTTGACGTATTGATAGGATTAATTCATAATTGAAAAGAGAGGAGTTAATTTAGGAGGAAAAATATGCATAAAATAAATATAAAAGATGTAATAAAAGGAAGTATAGCATGGGATTTAGATATACAAAAAGGAGACAAACTCATTACATTAAACGGAAAAGAAATAATTGATATAATAGATTATCGATATGAAGTGTCAAATGAGTTTATACAATTAGAAATTGAAAAGGCTACAGGAGAAAGATATATTTTTGAAGTGGAAAAAGACTATGATGAGGATTTAGGGTTAGTCTTTGAAGAAGAAATAATTGACAGGCCAAAACATTGTAGAAATAAGTGTATTTTTTGTTTTATTGACCAGTTACCTAAAGGAGTCCGCAAATCTCTTTTATTTAAGGATGACGATTATAGGTTTTCCTTTTTACAAGGTAATTTTATTACTATGACTAATATGAGTGAAGAGGAAATTGCCAGGGTAATAAAATATAAGCTCTCTCCCTTATATGTTTCAATTCATGCCACTGATGATGATGTAAGAGTGAAAATGATAAATAACCCGAATGCAAAAGGTATAATGGATAAATTAAAAAAGCTTTGTAAAAACGGAATTGAGGTACATGGTCAAATTGTATTATGTCCAGAAATAAATGATGGCAAAATTCTTGACAAAACTATCAAGGATTTGTCGAGCTTGTATCCAGGAGTAAAATCAATAGCAGTTGTTCCAGTAGGACTTACAGACCACAGAGAGAGACTTTATAAACTTAGGACATTTACCAAAGAAGAAGCTAAAAATGTAGTCGAACAAGTGTCTTCATGGCAAAAGAAATTAAAGAAAGAATTAGGTTCTTCTTTTGTTTTTTTATCAGATGAGTTTTATGTGATGGCAGGTGTTACTATACCTTCTTATTATTATTACGAGGGGTTCCCTCAAATAGAAAATGGCGTAGGACTTATGGCATTGTTTAAACATCAATTTGAAAGGAGTCTAAAAAGATTAAAAGCGAATAAAGGGAAAAATATAAACACCACCCCTTACCTTATTGTTACAGGAATAGCTGCCTATAATTTTATGGAAGAAGTAGCGAAAGAATTAAGAAAAACAGGGTTTAATGTAAAAGTGGAGAAGATACACAATGAGTTTTTTGGTCACAACATCACGGTAGCTGGACTTGTGGTGGGGAGAGATATAATAAACCAATTAAAAGGCGAAGTAAATGGGGAAGTTTTAGTTATTCCCGATGTCATGCTAAGAGAAAGTTCAAATGTTTTTCTTGATGATATGACAGTTGAAGAAGTAGAAAAGGAACTTGGTGCACAAATTATGGTTTCACCAGTGGATGGAAAAGAATTTTTACAAAAGATACAGAGTGGAAGGTGATAGTATGGCAGGTGCAATGGTGAGTATTGTAGGTAGGCCAAATGTGGGTAAATCTACTCTTTTTAATAAGATTATGGGAAAGAGAATTTCTATTGTTGAAGACAAACCAGGAGTTACAAGGGATAGAATATACGGTAATGCAGAATGGCTGGACAAAAAATTTATATTAGTAGACACAGGAGGATTAGACCCAAATGCTGAAGATATTCTCTTTTCAAAAGTTCGTTTACAAGTGGAAGCAGCAATTGATACTTCTGACGTAATATTATTTTTAGTTGATGCAAAAGAAGGTTTAATGCCAGAAGATGAAGAAATAGCAAACATTTTAAGAAGAGCAAAAAAAGAAGTTATTTTGGTTTGCAACAAGGTGGACAGTTTTAAAGAAATGCCTCCTACTTATTATGACTTTTTTAGTCTTGGTTTAGGCAATCCCATTCCCATTTCAGCGTCAAATGGGTTGGGCATCGGAGAACTTTTAGACGAAGTAGTAAAAAGATTGCCACAGGAAGAGTTAGAATACACTGAAGAGACAATTAAAATTGCTGTTATTGGCAAACCTAATGTGGGGAAATCCTCACTAGTTAACAAAATATTAGGAGAAGAAAGGGTAATAGTCAGTAACATACCTGGCACTACACGGGATGCAATAGATACTCCTTTTTCAAAAGATGGGAAGAACTATGTTCTTATTGATACAGCAGGGATACGTAGAAAAAGTAGAATTAGCGAATCTATAGAAAGGTACAGTGTACTAAGAGCTTTAGCTGCAATTGAAAGGTCTGATATATGCCTTTTGATGATAGATGCTACAGAAGGTCCAACAGAACAGGACACTAAAATAGCAGGATATGCGTTTGAGAATGGAAAAGGAATCATCATAGTTGTTAATAAATGGGATGCAATAAAAAAAGATAATAATACTGTTAATGAGTATACTAAGATGGTAAGAGAAAAACTATCTTTTATATCTTTTGCTCCTATACTATTTATTTCAGCGAAAACAGGGCAAAGAGTACACAGAGTTTTAGAGACTGTAGATAAAGTGTGGGAGGAATATAATAAAAGAATTACTACTGGTCTTTTAAATAATGTGCTAAATGAAGCTATACTTATGTTTCCGCCACCTGCTGATAAGGGCAAACCATTAAAAGTATATTATACTTCACAAGTAGGAATTAAGCCACCTTCTTTTGTAGTATTTGTCAATGAACCAGAGCTGATGCATTTTTCCTATTTAAGATTTATTGAGAATACATTAAGACAAAATTTTGGCTTTGAAGGGGTACCTATTGTGATTTCTACTAAAAAAAGAGGAGAAAATTAAAAGAGAAAGGGGGGGAAATATGTACGCTGTTTTAACGGCCATCATTGCTTATTTGATTGGTTGCATAAACAATGCATATATTTTTACAAAATACACGCGAAACATAGACATTCGCAATTATGGAAGTGGAAATGCAGGAGCTACTAATGTTTTGAGAGTATTAGGATATAAAGCTGCAGCTCCTGTTTTTGCATTGGATGTGTTAAAAGGAGTAATAGCCGTATTAATCGGTAAGTATTTAATGGGTAATACTGGTGCTATGATTGCAGGAATAGCAGTGGTATGCGGTCATAACTGGCCTGTGTTTTTAAAATTTAGAGGTGGAAAAGGAATTGCTACAAGTGTTGGAGTTGTAATGACTGTAAGTCCTCTTTTAGGGCTCATAGCCTTAGCAATTGGGGTTACAGTAATTGTTTTGACAAAATACGTATCTTTAGGGTCCATAACAGGGTCGGTTACTTTTGTGCTTTTAAATGCAATCTTTTGGAATTCAACACAAATATTCATATTTTCGCTTATTCTGGCATCTTTAGCAATTTTCCAACACCGTTCTAATATAAAACGTTTGCTGGCGGGAACAGAATCTAAACTTGGACAAAAGACGGAAATAAAATGAGAAAGGAAAGTGGTCATGAAAATATCAGTATTAGGTGCGGGAAGTTGGGGAACAGCTATAGCGATACACTTAAACCGACTTGGGCATCAAATTACATTGTGGCTGAGAGATAAAAATCAGTTTGAGGAAATTGTGTCTACTCGTCACAATAAAAAATATCTTGATGTTGATATTCCTCAAGAAATTTCCATTACTACTGATTTAAAAGAGGCAGTAACTAACTCTGAAATAGTAGTAATCGCAGTACCTTCTCATGCTGTGAGAGAGATATCGGAAAAATTAAAAGAGGTAGCTGATAAAAACTTTATTGTGGTAAATCTTGCAAAGGGAATAGAGACTTCCACTTTAAAAAGAATGTCTGAAGTCATAAAAGAATATCTTTCAAATGATGTAGTTATTTTGTCAGGTCCTAGTCATGCTGAGGAAGTAGTCAGGCAAATTCCTACAGCTTGTGTTTTAGCCTCTTTAAATGTTAAAGCCTGTGAGGTAGTGCAAGATGCCTTTATGGATGAAAACTTTAGGTTGTATATAAACAAGGACGTCGTGGGAGTGGAATTAGGAGGGTCATTAAAGAATATTATAGCCTTGGGAGCTGGAATTTCAGACGGGCTTGGATTTGGCGATAATACCAAAGCTGCTCTTATGACAAGAGGTCTTGCGGAAATTACTCGTTTGGGTGTTGCGCTAGGTTCTGATCCGTTGACGTTTTTAGGTTTGGCAGGTGTAGGAGACCTCATTGTCACTTGTACCAGCATGCTTTCACGAAATAGAAGAGCAGGGATACTTATAGGTAAAGGTAAAAGTTTAGAAGAAGCATTAAAAGAGATAGGAATGGTAGTAGAAGGAGTTAATACTACAAAATCCGCCTACAAACTTTCTCAAATTCATAAAATAGAAATGCCAATAACTAAAGAAATTTATTCCATACTTTTTGAGGGTAAAAATCCCTATGAGGCTGTTTATAGCCTTATGACGAGAGATAAAAAACATGAATTGCACGGTATTTGATCTCCGGTATTTCCGGAGATTTTATCA
>Ga0208154_10154_pt1 | contig 14360 bp, 14 predicted proteins | sample Wag4S2014_11_5_FD_187354 | JGI IMG/M metagenome (GOLD analysis project Ga0208154, IMG submission 187354) | Deep subsurface shale carbon reservoir microbial communities from Ohio, USA - Utica-2 Time Series 2014_11_5 (SPAdes) (version 2) ...
GTCCACAAAACTCTGCTTCAAAAGAGTAAAATGATTGTATTTTAAGGAATTCCTGCTGCAGTATACGATCCTGTTCTTTAAGAACTGTTTTTACTGCTGGTTTAAGATTATCAAAAATAATCTTTTTGGGAATACCACCAAAAAATTTAAAGGCTGAACTAAGTCCATCAAAAAAGAATTCTGTCTGTTCTCTCGGATAGGCTTTAACAAATTCTCCTTTGCCAGAGCATAATTTAGCACAGAAGGCATGTTTTTTGACGGGTACTCCATTTCGTTTAGAGTACACTTCACCAAAATCAACCTGTAAGGACCCACTAATTGGAACCAGTTTCAGATAGGCTTCCTGCTGGTGTATATGGAGTTCTTCTTCCTCCTTTCTGCATTGATAGGTAAAGGAAGAATAAGTACCTGAATAGCCTTCCTCACAGATTAATTCATACATTCTGAGTTTAGTTAATTTTTGTCCCTTGGGAGCTTCATGATTTTCTTTAACCATTATGTTTATTCGTTTTTTGAAATCACCATTTACTGGCTGAGGTCTGTCTGTACTTAGCCTGTACTTTTGCTCTGGGTTTGCAATAGCTCTAGTTACAGTATCGCGATGTATCCCAAGTTCGCTTGCAATAGCTCTCTTACTTTTCTTTTGATTAAAAAATAAAAACCTAATATAATTATATTGTGCCATCTCTTTCACCTTTCTTACCTCCTGTTTATAATGATTATTGGATAAATCAATTATACAGGAGATGGTGTTGAGATGGTACACTTTTCGATTAGCAGAACATTATTTTTGGTACACTTTTAGTTTAGCATATGCAAATGAGGTTGAACTAGATGAAAAAATTCAATGGAATGAAACATTGCAAAAACATGCTGATATTTTAAATAAATCTAAACTAATTTTAAATGAAAAAGAATTAGCAGATTATGCCTTTGAAAGTTTATTTGAAGAAACAGGAGAGTTTATTCGTAAAGCTAAAACTAAAGAATTTCACATAGCATTTGTAGGTGCGATCAAAGCTGGTAAATCAACTCTTATAAATTCTTTCTTGGGTAGAAATTTAGCTTCAATATCAGTAACACCTGAAACTGCAGCTTTGACAAAATTTAGAGCCTCTAAAGATAAAGACTATATTAAGTTGAAGTTTTACAATAAAAAAGAGTGGACTAACTTATGGAAAAGTATTGATGATTCACAATCGGATATTTTTAAGAGAGAATATTTAGCATTAGAAGCTGATAAAATAAAAGATAAATGGGTGGGAGCAGACGATAAAAAGCTATGCTTTGAAGATCAAGAAGAATTTAAAGAAGCAATAAAAAAATGGACTTCCTCCAAAAAGGCAGCTCATTATTTTGTTAAAGAAGTAGAAATAGGTTTGAAAGATTTTTCATTACCAGAAAGAGTAGTATTTATTGATACACCAGGTTTGGATGACCCAGTTGAATATCGTTCTAAAATAACTAGAGAATATATAGATAAAGCTAATGCTGTACTGGTCTGTATTCAAGCAGATGCGATGACTGGTCAGGAACTATCAACTATCTATAGGGTTTTTTCTAATACAGCTCACAATCCAGCTAAGGTCTATATTATTGGAACCAAGTTAGATAACCTAAATAAGCCGTTAATTGATTGGAAAGAACAGCAAAGAGAGTGGCTAAAACGTTTAGAAGAAGATGCATGTTATGGTGATCAAGAATTAGCAAAAAATAATCTTCTTTCTGTCTCAGCTTATATGTACAATATGCTCAAGCAATATGATAATTTAAGTGAAGATATTATTGATTATGAGCTAGAGCCAATGACCAAAAAATTCCGTGTTAAAAATATTGAAACTAATTTTAGCAAGCTATTTGAATTAACAAATGTTGCTAAGATAAAAGATAAAATCAAAAATGAAATTATTAATAAACATGAAACAATATTTTTAAATGACCTCACAGAACATTACGAAAATATTAAATTTGATTTAGTTAATGTCTTTCAAAATATTAAAAGCGAAAATCAAGAACTTCTGCAGATTACTGATGAAGATATCCAAGAAATTAAAAATAAAAAAATTGAAAGCCTAAATAGATTAAAGGAAAGCAAAAAAGAAAAAGAAGAATTAGAAGAAACGTTAGGAGAAATTAGAAGATTTACTCAAAAAAGAGCTCAAGAATTATCAAACTTTATTGTAGATTTATTGTAGATTTTAATTTGTTTAGTTTATATAATTTAGAATAATATAATAGGAGGAATAAAAATGGGATTATTTAGCCGTATCTCAAGTGGTTTTAAGAGTGTTTCCAACAAAATAAAAAAAGGGGTTAATAAGGCTGGAAAAGTTATTGAGGATGTGGGGGATGCTGTAGATAATAAGACTTTAAAAGGTGTTGGCCGTTTGATGCAGAGTGTAACAGAAGAAACAGCAGAAAAAACTGGTAAGTCTAGATCTTATGATAATAAAACATCTAGTCTTCATGAAACAAAGGATATGAATGATATTTTACATAATTTTAGCAAGAAACTAGAAAAGAAAATGGAGAGCATTGAAAATCAATCTTTAGCAAAAAATAATGAGTACTTTAATCATTTAATCAAAGAAATTAAAAAAATTAATGAAACAACTGATGCAAATATTAATATTCAGCGGGTGGAAAAATATCAAAGAGATATTGAAAATGAAATTAAAGGTAATTTAAGAAATTATTTAACTAAACGAGTGTCTCTTGATGATAAAGAATGCCTTAAAATATTAAAAATGAAAGCAGGAAAGAATAAAGAAGCGAAAATGAATGAATTTGGCAAAAAAGTTATTCAAGAAGCATTAGAAGAACTCAGTAATGAAATAGATAGAATTACAAAAGCGCAAAGAAATTTAATTGAAGAGGTTTTAAACCAAAAAATTGACGAATTAATTCTTAACAATAAAAGAAGATTAGAAGAATTTGAGAAAATTGAAGCATTAAATGAAAAAGATAAAAAAGAAATTGAAAAAAATAAAGCAAATATTCAATTGACTATTGATAAATCTTCTGTTGCTTTAAATAATATTAGAGGATAAAATGAGGAGAATTATAATGAATATCTGGAATTTTTTAGGTTTAGTTTCTAAAGCAAATTATAATGAATTAGAAGACAAAATGGAAAAGGCTCAAGCTAAAATTGAAGGTTTAGAAGAAATAATTTTAGAAAAAAATGCAATATTAATAGATTTAATAACAGATAAAATTGATAAATCAAATGATTTAAAAGAAAAATTACTAAAAAATGAATTAAACTATTTTGAAAAAAAGCAAAAAGCTAAATTTAATGCTCTAAATCAAAAAATAGAAAGTTTAAATGATAAAATATATTCTAAGATAAATAATTTGAAAAAAAATAATTCCAATTCATTAAATAAGCTAAGCAAAAAAACTGATAGTATAAATGATTTACTGAAAGTAATTATGGCAAATGATCTTTTAGCTGACCTGGAAAAAGTTATGATAGAATCTCAGATTAAAAAATTATTATTGACAGATTTAAAAAAAATAATTAAAATTAAAAAATAATTGACTTTAATTTGTCGAAAAGTAAAAATCTGCTCTCAAACCTTGGGGGTTGTCCTGGGGTAAGTCAAATTATATAAGAAAATAGTAAATTTAATATCATAAACTATTTTATACTGGAGGAATAAGTTATGAACAAAAATTTTACAGAAAATGAAGTAATCAGATTTTTAGGTAGACTAGGTAATAAATGGGGGACCGGACATGATAGTGTTTCAACGATTTTAAGAAAAACTAAAAAATTTCTTGCCAAGAAAAAAGATAAAATTAAATTTCTAGAAAAAGTTGTTATTTTATTAGAAATGCTGGAAGCTCATTCAGAAGGTAAATATGAAATAGATGATGGCAGCTTAGGTTTAATTATTTCTGCTTTAGCATATTTAGTTTTACCAACCGATTTAATACCAGATATGATTGTAGCTGTTGGTTTTGCAGATGATCTCTATGCATTTAAACTTGTTTTTGATCAACTAAGTGGTGAAATTGAAATTTTTAAAAACTGGCAGGAAAAACAATTAGCAGATAATGATGAAATTACAGTTTTAGATTAAAAATTTAGTTATGTGTATATTTTCTTTTTGAGTTTAGGATTTTCTTATTTTCAAATTGGTAGTTTAATTTCTATTAGAGAAATTACGAGAAATATTTTTGAGATACCATCAGGAATTTTTGCTGACCAAATTGGTCGTAAAAAGAGTCTTCAGATCTGTTTTATTATGTATATTATATCATTTATTTTGTTTTATTATAGCAGCTATGCCATTCTGAAAAACCATTCACAATTTTGCAAATAGTTTGACAAATAGTTCTTCTAGTGGTATACTTTAGCCATGGTATTTTTGTTATATTAATACATATTTTGTTTTATATTTAACTTAAATTTAAATAAATTTTTTTGCCTTTAGTTTAGCTAGTAAATTACATAAAATTAATTAAAGTTATCTTAACATTCCAATATAATTACAACAAACTTGCTAACTCATTTCAAAACTCTTTCAATTTACTTTACATTCCAATTCCAATACACTTAGAGTAAATTTGCTAACTCACTGCAAAACTCTTTCAATATATTTCACATTCCAATTCCAATACACTTACAGTAAACCCCTATATGTTAGGCTAGTTGTCGTGAGGCACAAAATCTGTGTATAATAGAGTAACGACAATAAAACCTGAGGAGAATTACTATGCCAAGAAAAGTTTATCCTAAAAAATTAAAAGAATCCATATTTAAAAGACTGACTCCACCTAATGCTGAAAAAGTACTTGCTCTAGCTAAAGAAACCAATATACCAAAAGGAACTCTCTACAGATGGAGAACAAAAGTTTTAGAAAATAATCCAACCAGCAATAAAAAATCAAGCAAATGGTCTTCCAATGATAAGTTTCAGGCTGTTCTAGAAACTGCAAGCCTTTCAGAACTGGAAACTGCTAAATACTGCCGTGAAAAAGGCATCCATGTCGAAGAACTAAAAAGCTGGATTAAGCAGTGTCAGAACGCCAATGAAATTAAATATGAAGATCCTAAAGAACTAAAAGATAATCTAAAAAAAGAACAAAAGAAAGCTAAAGAACTTAAAAAAGAACTTCGTGAAAAGGAAAAAGCTCTTGCTGAAACTGCAGCATTACTGGTGCTCAGAAAAAAGGCCCGAGCGATCTGGGGGGACCCAGAGGACGACTAATTGAAATTTCAGATCGCAAAAAAGCAGTAGAACTAATCAATGAAGCACATGCAAATGGCTGCAGAAAATTTAAAGCCTGTGAGGAACTTAATATATCACAAAGGACCTATCAACGATGGTCTAAAGATGGTACTGTTAAAGAAGACCAGCGGCCTCTGGTTGAAAGACCAGAACCCAAAAACAAGTTAACTGAAGCTGAAAGACAGGCAATAATTGAAGTTTCAAACAGCAAAGAATTTGCAGACTTACCAGTTTCTCAAATTGTGCCTAAACTGGCTAGTCAGGGTAAATATATTGCTTCAGAATCCACCTTCTATAGAGTTTTAGATGAAGAAAAAATGAATACTCATCGAGCTAAAAGTAAAGAACCTGTAAAACGAGAAGCACCAACTCATATTGCTACTGCTCCCAACCAGGTTTGGACCTGGGATATCACCTGGCTGAATGCGATGATTAAAGGTGGTTTCTTTAAACTCTATCTGATAGTTGACATGTTCAGCAGAATGATAGTCGCCTATGAAGTCTGGGAAACTGAAAACGCTGAGTATTCTAAAAGACTGATTAGAAAAGCTTCTCTGTCCCAGGGTATAGCAGCAAAAGATAAACCCCTTGTACTACACTCTGATAATGGCAGCCCAATGAAAGCAGCAACATTTTTAGCAACACTTGAAAAACTAGGAGTACAAAGTTCTTTTTCAAGACCAAGAGTAAGTAATGACAATCCCTATTCAGAGTCATTATTTAAGACAATGAAGTACAGACCTATTTATCCTAACAAAGGTTTTAAGGACCTAAATGAAGCCAGAGAATGGGTAGCAGAGTTTGTCCGTTGGTATAATCACCAGCATTTACATAGCGGAATTAAGTTTTTATCACCCTACCAGAGACATTACGGGCTTGATATAGAGATCATGAAAACGAGAAAGGAAACATATTTAAAAGCTAAAGCAGAACATCCAGAAAGATGGTCAGGAGATATTAGAGATTGGTCCCTGCCAGAATATGTAACTTTAAATCCAATGGATACTGCTGAAGTAGAAAATTATCTCAACCAGCAAAGCTCTTAGATGAGCTTCTGCAGGAGTAGTATTCAAAGAAAATTTTAACTAAATGCGACAACTTTCTTGACAAACACCGGGGGCTTATGCTAGCTATAGAATTAATAGGTGTAGCTATGATTGTCTGGAAAGGTTAATCTGGCAGAATAATATTGACATATAAAGCTATTTATTTTATAATATGGTTGTTAAGGGATAAAAGTAGATTCGTCTAAAGAAACTTTTATTTTTTCAGATTAAATATCAGAATTTTAAAACATTAGAAGATTTAAATACTTTTAATTTTATTTTAAAAACTAAAAGGAGGAATAATAGTTTATGCCTAATATGATGAAAGCTTTTGTGATGAAAGAAATTGATAAAGTTGGTTTTATGGAAAAAGAGATCCCCGAACCAGGTCCCAATGAAGCTTTAGTTAAAACAACCGCTGCTTTGGTATGCACTTCAGATACACATACTGCTTCTGGTGCTCTTGGTGAAAGAGAAAATTTAACATTGGGACATGAAGCTGTGGGAGAGGTTGCAAAACTTGGTGAAGCTGTAAAAGGATTTGAAAAAGGTGAAAGAGTTGTTGTTAATGCAATTACTCCTTGCTTTCAATGCGAAAATTGTCAAAGAGGTTATACTTCGCAATGTGAGGAAATGTTAGGTGGTTGGAAGTATGCAAATGTAATGGATGGTGTTTTTGCTGAATATTTTATTGTTAAAGATGCCAAAGCTAATTTAGTTAAGATCCCTAAAGCAGTTACTAATGAAGAAGCATTGTATACAACTGATATGATGTCCACAGGTTTTATGGGGGGCCGAAAATGCTAATATTCCGCTTGGAGGTTCAGTTGCTATTTTTGGCCAGGGTGGAGTTGGCTTAATGGCTACAGTTGGTGCTAAGCTTTTAGGAGCAGGTTTAATCATTGCTGTAGAAACTGTTCCGGAGCGAAAAAAATTAGCTAAAAAATTTGGAGCTGATGTAGTAATTGATTTTAAAGAAGTTGATGCAGTAGAAAAAATTAAGGAATTAACTGGTGGAGATGGTGTTGATTCTGCTATTGAAGCTTTAGGTGCTCAGATAACGTTTGAAAATTGTATTAAAGCTACTCGTCCTGGAGGTACTATTTCTAATGCTGGTTATCATGGTGAGGGCGAATACTTGAAAATTCCACGTTTAGAGTGGGGAGTTGGAATGGGCGATAAAACAATTAATACTGGATTATGTCCTGGTGGGTCTGAGAGAATGAAAAGATTATTAAGGCTTTTAGAAAATGGTCGTCTTGATCCCACATTATTAACTACTCATCAATTTTCTTTTACTGATGTAGATCAAGCTTTTGAATTAATGAAAACTAAAGCAGATAATGTAATTAAGCCATTAATTACATTTAAATAAAATTTTTTCAAATTAGGGCACTGATTTTTAGTGCCCTAATTTGAATTAAAAGACTATTATAGTAGAGAAAATTAAGCTTGAGAATTCTCAACAGCAGCTTCGGCAAAAGTGGCCATTTTTTTCATTAAACTAATTGAAGTATCTAAAAAAGGCATAGCCAGTACAGCTCCAGTTCCTTCACCTAGACGCATATCTAGATCTAGAAAGGGATTAAGCTCTAGTTGTTCATAAACTTTCTTATGGCCTGGTTCTACTGAACTATGAGATGGAATTAAATAATTGACTACTTCGGGATTTAGTTTTTGAGCAATCAAAGCTGCAGCACCAGAAATTAGACCATCCATAACTACGGGGATATTATTAGCTGCTGCTCCAATTATAACTCCTGCCATACCTGCTATTTCTAATCCTCCAACTGCAGATAGAATATCGACTGCATTTTCTGGATTAGGATTATTTTTTTCTAAAGCAGTTTTTATTATTTCTATTTTATGTTCTACACCTGCCTGATCTAAGCCTGTTCCAAAACCTACTATATCTTTTAAATTCGCTTGAGTTATAACTGCTATTATAGCAGAGCTTGCAGTAGTATTACCAATTCCCATTTCCCCAATGCCAATCACTTTAGAACCAGAATTTATATATTCTTCTGCAATTTCAATTCCAGCTTCTAAAGATTGAATGGCCTCTTTTTGGGACATTGCTCTTCCTTTTACCATATTATCAGTACCATTTTTTACTTTTTTAATAATTAAATCTTCTTGTTCAAGATCATCAACCATACCCATATCAATAATTTGAATTTCTGTACCAATTTCAGCTGCTAGAACATTAATTGCAGCTCCGTTGTTTAAAAAGTTATGCACCATTTGTGTAGTTACTTCTTGAGGAAAAGCACTTACTCCTTCAGCTACAACTCCGTGATCGCCAGCCATTACAAGATGAGTTTTCTTTTCAAAGCTGGGGTAAAGTTCTGAACTAATTCCAGCAAGTTTAATAGCCATTTTTTCTAATTTGCCAAGACTGCCTTTCGGTTTTGTTAACTGATCAAGTCTGTTTTCCGCCTCTGCCATTTTTTCAGTATTAATTTTTTTGATTTTTTTAAGAGTTGTTTCTAGTTTTTTCATTTTAATTCCTCCATTTAGATTTTTTAAAACAAAAAAAGTCCACGACCTCTGAAAGAGATCGTGAACTTTTCCATAATTCACAAATTATTTAATTATAAAGGCAGGTCTCCTGACTTACAGCAAGTTCTTTTTTCCTTCCCCAGAAGGGTGGAATACAAAAAGTTTTTAAGCTGAATACAGTGATGGGATCGCTCAAGATTCTAACTTGATTCCCTATTCTCCTAATTAAGGCACCTTAATAATTATATATTTAGTTGTGTATTTTTTATAATTATATCTCATATTATTATTATTTTCAATCAAATTTATTAAAAAATCAGAATTATTTTGTATAATTTTAAAAAAATTGAGATGTTCATTTAACTAAAGAAAACTTTTATTTTTAAAGATTATGAAAATATTGACAAAAACTTCATTTTTTAGTATAATGGTTGTGGATAAAAAATGAAGATCACAATCTTTAAGGAGGAATTTAAAATGGCGGAAGAAACTTTTAAATCTACAGTGAGATTAAAAGAAGGTCTTACTGTGGAAGCAGAAACAAGAGGTCATAAAGTTGTTATGGATGAACCTCAGGCAATGGGTGGTACTGATGAGGGAATGAACCCAGTTGAATTGACTTTAAGTGCTTTAGGTGGCTGTCTTTCTATTTGTGCCAGTATGTTTGCTGAAAGTTGTGATGTTGAACTGAATGATTTTTCAGTTGATTTGGAAGGAGATCTTGATTTAAGAGGTTTTAAAGGTGTTGATGGTGTAGATCCTGGTTTTCAAGAAATAAGGTTTACAATTAATATCGACTCTGACTCTCCCAAAGAAAATATTGAAAAATTAGTTGAAGTAATAGAAAGCCGCTGTCCAGTATCTGATAGTTTAAAAAGAAATATTGAAATAAATTTTGATTATAAAGCTAAATAATGATTTTCAATAAAACGTCGGGTAACCGGCGTTTTAATTATAAAATCGTTTTAGATTAAATAAATTATTAAAATAGGTAAAAATTAAGAAATTAGTTAGAGGAGTGAACTAAAAATGGAAATTAAATTAAAAGCTTCTGATCTGCCGGAAAATATTAAAAAGGCTGAAATAACTGCGATTAAAGTTAAAGCTGGAGATCAAATTAAGGCAGGCGAAAAAATAATAGAGTTAGAGGCAAATAAAACTACTATTTCTTTGACTACAGAGCAATCTGGTAAAATAGAAGAAATTTTAGTAGAAAAAGGAACAGCGGTTGAGGTTGGAACTGTTTTAATGAAAATTGATATTGATATTGATCAAAAAGAAAGTGAAGCAGAAAATAATAAGCAGCCACAAAAGAATCTTGAAAGTCAAATTACAATTATTGGCGGCGGCCCTGGTGGTTATGTAGCTGCACTCAAGGCAGCTAAAATGGGAGCAGATGTAACTTTGATAGAAAAAGAAAACTTAGGTGGAACCTGTTTGAATTGGGGTTGTATTCCGACAAAGGCCTTGGTTCGTTCAGCTGAAATATATAATAATTTAAAAAATGCTGCTGAATTTGGCTGTAGGGCAGAAAATATAGATTTTAAATGGGATGAAATAATTGGCCGTAAAAATAAGATAGTAAATCAGTTAACAAATGGAATCAAATCATTATTAAGCAAACATAAGGTAGAAGTGATTACTGGAAGAGCAGAGATAGTAGATAAAAATACAGTACTTGTAGTTCAAGCTGAAAAAGAATTAATTATCAATACAGCAAATATTATTATAGCAACTGGTTCTAAGCCAATTGAGTTACCAATTACAACTGAAGCTGCAAAAGAGTATTTATTATACAGTAAAAAAGCTTTAGCTCTTGCAGAACTTCCTCAGAAAATGGCAATTATTGGAGGAGGAGTAATTGGTTTAGAGTTCGCATTTATTTTTTCACGTTTAGATGTAGAAGTGACTATAATTGAATATTTAGAGGAAGTACTTTCTTTTCTTGATCCAGATGTAATTGAAGAGATATCAGAAGCTGCTGCTGAAGCAGGTATAGAAATTTATACTGGGGCTGAAGCTAAATCAGTTGCAGCTACTGCTGATAATCAAGCTTTAATTGAATTTGAAGTAGCTGGTCATAAAAATTACATAACTGCAGATAAAGTTTTAATGGCAGTAGGTCGGCAACCAGATTTAGGTGGGCTTGATTTAGAAAAAATTGGTGTTATACTTGCAAATAATACTGGTGGAATTGAAGTTAATGAAAAGATGCAGACTGCAGTAGATAATATTTATGCAATTGGTGACTGTACAGGAAAAACTCAATTGGCACATGCAGCTTCACACCAGGGAATTATTGCTGTGAAAAATATTTTGAATGAAAAAGCTGAAATGGATTATAATGTTATTCCAACAGCTGTGTTTACTGCACCAGAAATTGCTACAGTTGGTTTAACAGAAAAAGAGGCAGCAAATAAAGGACTTGAAGTCAAAATTGGTAAATTTCCAGTAATGGCAAATGGTAAAGCTCTAACCTTAGGTGAAACTAGAGGTTTTGTTAAAATAATTTCTGATGCAGAAGATGATTCTGTTTTAGGAGGAACAATTGTTGGGCCTCATGCTACTGATTTAATAGCTGAAATAACTTTAGCTGTTAACAATGGTTTAACAACTGAAGCAATTATTGATACAATCCATGCTCATCCAACTAGTGCTGAATCAATACATGAAGCTGCTTTGGCTCTTAGACCAGAAGGCGCCCTCCACTATTATGAAGAATAAAGAATTAAAAGCTAAATTTGTGACAGGAACTGGTTATGATCCCTGGTTTAATTTGGCTTTAGAAGAATATTTACTTCATTACTTAAAAAAAAATGAAATAATACTGTATCTTTGGCAGAATGATAATACAGTTGTAATTGGCCGTAATCAAAATGCCTGGCAGGAATGTAGAATTGGTGATTTAGAAGCTAAAAAAGGTAAATTAGCTAGACGCCTTTCAGGTGGTGGAGCTGTTTTTCATGATTTAGGTAATTTAAACTATACGATATTAATGCCCAGACAAAGATATAATCTAAAAGAACAACTGAAAGTGATTTTGACAGCTCTTCAAAATTTAGGTTTTGAAGCTGAATTTTCAGGGCGCAATGATATTCTCTGCCAGGGTAAAAAAATATCCGGTACTGCATATTATTTTGGCGAAAAAACAGCTTATATTCATGGCACAGTTTTAGTAGATAGTGATCTTGCAAAATTGGTTTCTTATCTTAAAGTTTCTGATGCTAAAATAAAGTCTAAAGGTATTGATTCAGTTAAAGCGCGGGTTATGAATTTAAGCCAAATTGAACCTCAAATAACCATAAAAGCTGTAAAAGAAAGTATTAAAAATAGTTTTGCAGAAATATATAGCCAAAGTCAGCTGCTTGCAGAAACTAAAATAAATAATATTTCAGATAAAAGCTTAAAAAAATTATATGCTAAATATTCATCCTGGGAATGGCGTTTTGGTAAAAGCCCAGATTTTGATATTTCTATTAATCATCATTTTGATTGGGGTGGAATTGAGTTAAAATTAAAATTAAGCTCTGGGATCATTGAAGAAGCAGTTATTTATTCTGATGCTATGTATGCTGATTTAATTGAAAAGTTATCGAAATCACTGCTAAATAAAGTTTTTGAATTACCAGTTATTATAGAAAGTTTAGAAAAAATAATGATTAATTACAGTTGGCCTCAAGTTAAAGCTCAAACTAGAGAATTAATAATCAAAGAGTTTATAGCTTGGCTGCGTAAGGAATTGAAAAATTAGTTAGAAGCAAAAAGGCGGGGTATTTACCTCGTTTTTTTTGTTTATATAGGAAATTATGCTTTTGCAGGAATGTTGATAACTTTGTAGAAAGATAAAAATATTATGAGCCCAAAACAAAGAAGAAAACACATAAAAGTTAAAACAATATTGAATGACCACTGGGAAGAGTTTAAAATAGAACATCTTCCAGGTAGAGTGTCTGCTGATATGTTAAATCATGTAATTGACCAGGTAGAAAAATCAATGGAATGTGGTAACCCAGAAAATGGTTATGCTAAATATAAATGCCTGGATTGTGGTGAAGAGCATATTGTCAGCTTCAGCTGTAAAAGCAGATTCTGCTCAAGATGTGGTAAAGTCTATGTAGATAAATGGGTAGACAAACAAGTTGATATGATCTTAGATGTCAGCCATAGACATATGGTATTTACCGTTCCAGAAGAATTAAGAGGATATATTTACTGGCAGAGAGAGATCATAAAAGATCTAAGTGATAAAGTAGCAGAATTAATTCAAAGATACATAGATAAAAAAGGTAAAATTCATGAATATGAAGCTGGAATAATAACAGTAGTTCATACCTTCGGCCGTGATATGAGCTTTAATCCTCATGTTCATGCATTAATTGCAGAAGGCGCATTAGATAAGTATCATCAGTGGAGTAAGGTAGGATATTTTTCCTACAAATACTTAAGAAAAGCATGGCAGAAAGTGCTTTTAGATATTTTTAAAGAAAGATTTCCAGATAACCAAAAGGTTCAAAATCTGATTAGATATTTCTACAGAAGATACAAAGAAGGTTTTTATGTCAATGCAGAAAGTAGAATGAATAGTGCCCGGGGAGCAGCAAAATACATAGGAAGATATTTAGCCAGACCAGCTATTGCAGAATATAGAATTTTAGAGTATGATGGGAAAAAGGTAAGGTTCTGGTATGAAGATCATAAAACAAAAAAGAGAGTGGAATTAGAATTATCAGCCATGCAATTTATTGGCAGAATAATAATGCATATTCCACCCAAATATTTTAAGATGACCAGAAGATACGGACTGTACAGAAGAGGCTACAACAAAAGAGTAAAAAAGATAGTAGCTCTCTGGAAATACATGAAGAGAAGACAATTAAGATTAATCATGCACCATAAAAAGACCATATCATTAAGCTGGCGAGAAAGAATGATAAAAAGTTTTGGAAAAGATCCAGTTAGATGCAAAAACTGTGGTAAAGAGATGGTCTTGTATGAGATCTGGCATCCATTATATGATTTTCTGTATCATATAGAACATACCGATGATAGTGGAAGATATATTAAAAGCAATAGTTGGGAGGTTGATCCAAGATATGAAAGAAAAAAACTGGCAAGAAAATATGGAGATCCCATTCCATACCCCGGAAGACACAGACAAAGAGTGGTATAAATATGAATGCCCTAAATGTGGGGAGGAAGATGAAGTCCCAGGCTATGTAATAGATGAGTTTGCAATGGGAAAAGATTTGAAAGAAGGAGAAATGCCAGGAGTGGCATGTCCTGAATGTGGTGCGGAAATGAAGTTTAAATATACATTTGAAAGATAAAACCCTACTAAAGAAAAATTAATTAACTTCTATAGTAGGGTGGCCGTCAGGCCATTTTGTTCTTTAAACAATATATGAATAATTGCTCAATCATTGTTGACAAAAATCGAATTTAATTGTATACTATATATGAACAATTATTCAATTAATCATATATTAAATTATAACTAGGGAGGATTATTATGCCAGAAAAAGCAGAAAATAAGAAAAAGAAATTTGAACTAGAAGGTTTGGCCTGTACTAAT
>Ga0208154_10160_pt1 | contig 14004 bp, 14 predicted proteins | sample Wag4S2014_11_5_FD_187354 | JGI IMG/M metagenome (GOLD analysis project Ga0208154, IMG submission 187354) | Deep subsurface shale carbon reservoir microbial communities from Ohio, USA - Utica-2 Time Series 2014_11_5 (SPAdes) (version 2) ...
GGGGTGCGTTTACAACGTGGTTTGGCAGTAGGATCCCCTGTTGTCTGAAAAAGACTACTGTAACCCGAATCCTGCTTGGGGTAATGTGTTATGGTCTGAAAATCCTCCTCAGAGTCAAATACTGTTTAAATAACAGGGGGTGAAACTAAACACGCCCTGGTCGGTGCTTTGCCATTGTGAAGATAATCACAGAACAACGGGGTTGAATCACTATTATTCCTCTGCCCGAAAAGGGAGTTTGGGGCGGGGTGGGATAGGTTTTTGGGCTGAGGAATACAAAATATTGAAAAGAAAAGCTAAAACCCTCATGGAAGCTCTATAATTGCCCATATTGGCCTGTGATCGGAAACCTCCACCTCGCAGAGGCATCCGTAATTCTTGACCAACCATAAACGAACCCATTAGCGAGAAAGCAAAAACATTTTTAAACTCAAAGATGTAAAATTAATAACGAGGGGCAATGAAAAGAACGGTAACACTCAAACTCCAGCCCTCGAAGGAGCAAGAAAAAACACTCTTCGAGTTAGCCCAAGCTACTGCAGTAATCTGGAACAAACTCAACTATGAAAGGCTCAAACAGTTCAAGGAATTCGGGAAAATAGACTTCGGAACAACGGAAAAGGAAGCTTATTACACGTTCAAGGGCTGGGTTGGTGGTTCAACAGTCCAGCAATTAGCGAGGAAAAATGCTGAAGCGTGGCGTAGCTTCTTCTCCCTACTCAAGAAGAAAAAGAACGGTGAACTGCCAGACTGGTTCAAACCACAACCACCAAAATTTGTCAAGGAGGGGAATGAGAGAAAACTCTTTATCATTCCCCTCAGGAACGACCAGTATAAAATTGAGGGCAACACTATCGAACTGAGGAGGCTTGGAAAGTTCGGAAGGCTAAAAATTCAGTTCAAGGGGAGAATTCACCTCAAGGGCAAGCAAGGAAGGTTGGAAATAATCTACGACGCGGTAAAGCGGAAGTGGTACGCTCACGTTAGTTACACTGTTGAGGAAAAACTAACTAACGGGGATTGGGTTAAAGTTCCAAGAGAGTCAAGGGGTAATCTTTCAGCCGGAATCGACTTGGGGGTAAACAATTTAATAGCCGTTTACGTTGAGAGCGGTGAAAGTTTTCTTGTTAATGGAAGACCGCTCAAAAGCATTGCCTTCTACTGGCAAAAAAGAATAGCGGAATACCAGTCAAAACTCAACAAGTCTGGCTGTAAAACGAGCAGAAAACTCAAGAGAATGCATCAAAAGGCCAAACTTCAGGCGAAGCATTACATTAACACTGCAGTCAGGCAGACGGTTGAAAAGCTTTATGAGATGGGCGTTTCTAAAATTATTGTGGGCTATCCAAAAGACATTTCAAGGAATTCTGATAAGGGCAAGAAGCAAAATTTTGTCCTCTCTTACGTTTGGAGGTTTAATTACGTTATTCAAAGACTGAAGGAAGTTTCTGAAGAGTTTGGTATTTCCGTTATTGTTGTTGATGAGGCTTTCACTTCTAAGCTTTGCCCTCTCTGCGGCCAGCGCCACTCTAATGGTAGAATTTTTAGGGGTTTATTCAAGTGCCGCAGAGAGGGCGTTGTAATGAATGCAGACCTTGTAGGTGCTTTCAACATTTTGAGAAAGGCTGTTAAAACGATAACCCTGAGCTTCCCGGCTTTGTCAGGGGGTAGGGGTAACGGGGGAAGACCCTCCCCGAGGGGCTGAAAAGCCTGCCCTTGTTGGGCTTTAATGAGACCCCTCAAACCTCCCTGTCAATGGCAAGGGGCTAAGATAAACCCTCGCCAATGATGGGAGGAGGTCAGCTCTGCCGTCCAGTCCTTCTTCAGAAAGATATAGTCGATGTTCTCGATGTCTATGTTGCCCCAGTTGAAGGTGTATGGTGGCCTCTTCTCAAAGGCGTCCCTATAGTAGCGTGTGAGTATCTCTATTGCTTTTTCGTCCGGTTCGGCGTTGGTGTCACCCGCTATTATCTGCGCAACCGGTTCACTCTGTGCAAATCTTAGAAGCTCCTCCGCCTGCATCGCTCTCTCCTCTTCGTTTAGCCCCATGTGGACGTTTACCAGCACTATTCCAAGCTCTCCAAAGCTCACTTTTTGAGCAGGTCTTGCCTGTCCAACACTCTTAAGGTTGAGCTCTCCTTCTGTCCTCATGTGCCAGTGTGAGAAGATGGCTATGCCATAGGTCCCTTCAACGGCCGGCTTGTACTCATAGGCGTAGCCTAAGTATGCAGAAATCATCAAGGGGACGTCCTGATAGCCGTTGCCAATCATTCCGCCGACGACTTCTTGAGCCGCCAGGATATCGGGTGTCTGCTCCTTCAGGAGGTTAATAAGCTCGTAGCCGTTGAAGGTTCCCTTATACGGCCCAAAGCCTTGGTGGGTGTTGTAGCTCCAGATGAGAGCCTCATTCTTGGCCTCGACGTAAGCTGGTGCCGTGTGGAAAAGAGCAAGAACCACAACCGAAACCACAACCAGACCCACCAGTGGGCCGACTGTTTCCTTTGTGTTCGGAAGCTTAACCTCTGCGTTTTTGCCATAGCCCGCGAAGGCATAAATTATGGAAGCCGCTAGAATAAGGGTTTCAAGCTTGTCCTCCATAAAAGGCAGACCAATGTCTCTGCCCACATAAGATCCCAAAGCAAGCGTTGCCACGAGAAAGAAGTAAACAGCGCCGATTACTCCGCCTCTGCTACCTTTGGCGTTCTCTACTAGAGCTATGGCCGACGCGAGAGCAACAGGAAGGCCTATCAAACTGAATGGCTTAACAAAGAGTGTCGCTGTACCTAAAATGAGAAGGATATAAGCAATGTTCGGTTTTTTAGCTAAGTATGGCCCTACAACAATCGCCAGGCCGATAAGGAGGGAATACCCTATGAAGTGTGGGAGGTAATATTGGGTGATTCCCGAGTAGCGCATGATTGCATTCGGGTAGAGTAAGCCAAGCTCTATCAGAGCTGCGAGGGCATAGAGGCCGAAGCCGGGCTTCTTTAGGGTTCCTGGCTCTTTCCATAAAGCAAAGGCCCCAACTAATATTAGGACCGTGAGAATGGCCCTTGTGTGCGGAAAATCTATCGGTTCCCCTCCGACCGCAAGAACCCGAAGGCTTAAATCAGCTACAAAGCCTATCGTCAGGTATTTTACCTCGAGTTCCTTGACGAGTGCTAGGGCAACTGGAACTGCAAGAGCAGCTATCAGATGGCTATACTCAGTGGCATCCGCAGCAAAGGAAGCCACTGCGTAGGCTGCCATTAGGACCGCTCCGACTTTTCGGCTCATTCTGCCAACAAAGATTGCCGCAATTATAAAGAGGAGTATACCAAATCCCGAGGGGAACTTCACGCCGTAGAAGAACGTTTTTTCAATGCTTGAATAAGCACCAGCAACGAAGACCCTCAGGCTCGATGCCAGTAACACTCCTGTCCCGATTCCAAGAAGAATTTTATCTCTTTCGTTTACTTTCGTTGGTACCACCTAAAACTTAATTTTGACAGAGTTGGCCTTAAAGTTTGCTATCTTCCAAGTCATGTTAATCACAATGCTTACTAGGTGTTGTCGCTAGACCACAGGTATTATAAACCCTATGCCTTTCTTTTCTCCAAGAGGTGAGATAATGAGAAAGGGCCCGGTATTTTTGGGTAAGGCTCACATTCACTGGTGCGAGAAGTGCAATGTTCCCCTGATAAGCGAGAAGTGTGATATTCACGGTGAGGGTTTCAGGGTAGATTTAACTCCGCCTGCTGATGTGAGGTTTGCCTTCGAAAAGGATATTGAGTTCATTAAGAGAGAGTTTAAAGCCCACTATGGCGTTGATGTTGGAGAAATACTAGATGGCAAGATAGTTCTTTTGAACAAAACCCCCGGTGAAGATGATGTGTATGAGATAATTGTGGACGGCTACATCTTTGGATGGCTTCGCTTTGATCCGCTTGAGCTTAAGTGGAAGCCGGGACTGAAGATTGAAGGCGCTATGGCTCTATGGAAGCGCTTTGGGAAGGAAATGAAAAAATGGGTTATCGTGGATAAAGGTGCAAAGGAACCAATAAAAAACGGTGCAAGTGTTTTGCCTGTGGGAGTTCTCGAGGCAGAAGAAAGCATTAGAATTGGAGACGACGTTATAGTGGTCTGTGAGGATGAAGTCATCGCTACAGGGATAGCTAAAAAGAATTACGAGAAGCTGGTCGACAAAAACGAGCGCGGCACCGGAATAAAAACAAGGCACCAGAAAAAAGTTCAATATCGGGAAGGTAAAAAGGCCACGATGGAGGAAGTACTAAGAGCCAACAGATCAGCACTGGAAGAGAGAGTTAGAGAGGCCAGAGAGTTCATGAGAAAAACTGCTCAAAATACAAATAAGTCAATTGCCGTTGCCTTCAGCGGCGGAAAGGACAGTTTGGCTGTTTTGGGTCTGGCCCTTGAGGAGTTCGATGATTTTGCTGTGTTCTTTAACAACACTGGAATAGAGTTTCCGGAAACCCTTGAATATGTAAAAGAAATCAGGCAGGAGCTTGAGAAGAAGAACATAAAATTCATCGTTGCTGATGCGGGTAATGCTTTCTGGAGTTCTCTCAGTGTTTTTTCACCTCCCGGGAGAGATTACAGGTGGTGCTGCAAGGTTACAAAGCTCGGCCCAATAACCCTTGCAATAAAGGAACACTACCCAAATGGTGTCCTGATGTTCGTCGGCCAGAGAAAGTACGAGAGCCTGCAGAGATACAAACAGCCCAGAGTGTGGAAAAATCCATGGGTGCCCAATGAAATTGGGGCTTCTCCAATATTTCACTGGAACGCCCTTGAGGTGTGGCTCTACATATTCTCCCGCAAGCTAAAATACAACCCCCTTTATGAGAACCGTCTGGATAGAATTGGGTGTTTTATGTGCCCAAGCTCTTCTCTGGCTGAAATTCAAACGCTAAAGGAGGAAAAGCCACAGTTGTGGGAAAAGTGGGAGAATGAGCTTAGGAAGTGGAAAGAACGCTTTGGAATGCCAGAAGAATGGATAACTTACGGCTTCTGGAGGTGGAGGCAGTTAACTAAAGGACAGAAGGCCATTGCAAAAGAACTTGGAGTAAAGATTCCGGAAAAACGGACATGGGAACCTATAAGATATTCGCTTGAAGAGAAAGATGGAGAGTTTATTCTCAGAATAAACACGAGAATAATCCTGAAAAGAATCAAAGAAGTAGCCCCAATATTAGGTGAAGTAAGCGAAGATAAAAACTCCATAAGAGTAGGTACTATAGTATTTACGGAGGATGGAGTCAGGACAAAGAGCAGAGAAGATGCTATAATGGCATACTACCTAATAAAGAGGGCATATGAGTGTGTTGGGTGCGGGGTTTGTGTTGGGAAATGCCCAGAAAATGCTTTAAAAATAAACCAGCGTACAAGAAAGATAGAGGTTGACCCAGCAAAATGTACTCACTGTGGGGAGTGTATGGAAGTATGTCCGCTGTTAAAAATAAAGAATCCTCAAGAAGGAAGTCAGCTTTAATAGCCATGTTATCTCTCCTACTCGTGCTGTCTAACTTTGTAATTTCCCAGGAGTACGAATATGATTTAGATAGCTACTCCCTTTACTTTGATATTCTGGAGGACTATAGGGTTAAAGAGACCATTGAGCTTGTTCTGTTTCCAAACGTTCCCCTTTCCCATTACACTTTCTACTCTGAGTACCCAATTGAAAACCCTGAAGCTATAATTGAAATCGACGGTAAAACTCAGATAGCTAACATAAGCGTTTCCAAAATTATGGGAGACATAAATGCCGTCTATATAGCGTTCCCTGAAGTTTCTCCCGGAAGCAGGTTAAAGATAAGAATAAGCTTCTATTCAGAGGGGATGCTTCAAGAAGTTAGTGGAAAGAAGCAGTTTTCATACTATGTGAAATTTAGCCAGCCGGTGGGATATTTTTACGCGAGACTCTACGTTCCTAAGGGTTATGCAATTTTATCCCCTATAGTTCCTTCCCCGGATAAAGTCGAAAGCACGGGGAATGCTCTCATTTTGGAATGGAAAAAGACAGACGTTAGAGCTGAGGAGGAGTTTTATTTTATAGTGGGATTCTCAGGAGAAGTGGAGAATCAGTTCCCGCTGGTGACATTTCTCGCAACAGTGCTTATAGCGTTTGTAGGTGGCTTTTTTGCCGGGACCCTTTATAGGGGGAAAGAAAAGGGTGCAATCGACCTGCGTTCAGATGAAGAAAAGGTTCTTGAACTGCTTAGGGAAGGACCACTCTACCAAAGCGACCTTGTAAAGCGGCTTGGCTTTTCAAAAGCAAAAGTCAGCTTGCTGTTAAAGGACATGGAGAAAAAAGGCCTAATCGAAAGGGTTAAAGAGGGAAGAACGTATCTGGTCAGATTAAAAGAAAGCTGAGCTAATCTTTATAAAGGAAAATCATCCAAAGCTGGAAGGTGAGGAAAATGGAAGAATATTTTGTATGTCCTGAATGTGGAAGCGAGGAAGTTGAGGTTATATCGGAGAGAGGAAGAGAAGTAAAGCTGAGGTGCAGTGAGTGCGGTCATGTATGGCAGATCACACTGAGCAAGATCATTAAGGTGCCTATAATAGTCAGCAAACATGAGAGAAGCTTCAAAAGACTTGCAGAGCTTCCTGCTGATGAAGAGATAAAAGTCGGTGACATAGTGGAGATTGAAGACGACGAGGTCAGAATCACCGGAATTGAGCTAGAAGACAACAAAAGGGTCGAAACAGCTCCGATAAAGGACGTCAAGACGCTCTGGGGCGAAAGCTTGACCTATCCAAAGGTGATTGGAGTTTCAATTTACCTTCCTAAGGGTATTACACAGTCATTCAAGGTCAAAGTTGACAGGGATGAAGAGTTTGCTGTCGGAGAAGTCCTTGAAGTTGGAGGCTACACCTTCAAAATAGAGAAAATAAAAACGGAAGATAAAATGCTAAAGTATGGAAAAGCTAAAGCAGACAAAATAGTTAGAATCATGGGGAGGCCCCTAAGGGCAAGGGCGAGCAGAAGCCTTGAAATTTACAGAGGGTATACGAGGGAGAATAATCCATAAACTTAAAATCCCTCTTTTACAATTTTTGTACGTGAAGGTTATGGAAGAGGATGAGCTGTATAGAAAATGGATGAGACTTGTTGAGAACCTTGAAAGGGAAGGAATAATCAAGAGTGAAAAAGTAAAGAGGGCGTTTCTTCGAGTGCCGAGATATAAGTTTGTCCCTGAGCGTTATAAGGCGTACGCTCACGTGGATGAGCCCCTTCCAATTCCAGCAGGTCAAACAATAAGTGCTCCCCACATGGTCGCTATAATGCTGGAGCTTGCCGGGCTGGAGGAGGGAATGAACGTCCTTGAAGTGGGAACTGGAAGTGGGTGGAATGCCGCTTTGATCTATGAGCTCGTTAAAAGGGATGTCTATACAATCGAGAGAATTCCTGAGCTTGCAGAGTTTGCCAGAAGAAACCTTGAGAGGGCGGGCTACAAAGATAAGGTGCACGTAATCGTTGGCGATGGAACTAAGGGATTTCCACCAAAAGCACCCTATGACAGAATAATCGTTACAGCAGGGGCTCCCAAAGTTCCCGAGCCTCTGATAGAACAGCTCAAAGTTGGGGGCAAACTTTTAATCCCTGTAGGAAGTTACCACCTGTGGCAAGAGCTCCTTGAGGTTATAAAGATAAGCGAAGACAACAGGGTAAAGATAAAAAACCATGGCGGCGTGGCATTCGTGCCCCTAATCGGAGAATACGGATGGAGGGAATGAGATGTACCTCATAGCGTTTGATTTAGAAGGAACCTTGGTAAAATCCAAATCAAGCTGGGTTGAGCTTCACAAAAAGTTTGGTACGTGGGACAAAGGGAGAGAATACGCCGAGAGATTCTTCGCTGGGGAGTTTGACTATGCAACATGGGCAAGGTTGGACGCTTCTCTCTGGAAGGGGAGAACGAAAGAGGAGATTATGGAATGGGCAAATTCAGTTGAGTATTTTGAAGGTGTGGAAGAGCTTTTTCGATTCCTGAGAGAGAGGAACTTTAAAATTGCAATAATCAGCGGCGGCCTTAAATGCCTTGCCGAGAGAATAGGGAGAGAGCTTAAGGCCGATTTTGTGTATGCAAACGAGCTTGTCTTTGATGAGAAAGGTAGAGTAACGGGGGAAGTCCTTCCATGGGTGGACTTCAGAAACAAAGGAGATATATTGCTCGAGCTTAAAGAAAAGCTCAGGCCGAAGCTGACCATAGCTGTGGGTGATGGGCACAACGATATAGCCATGTTCAAAGTTGCGGATGTGAGCATAGCAATTAACCCCCACGAGGGCGTTAAAGGGGATTACCTCGCAAGAGACCTATATGAAGTGATGGAGATCATCGAGAAAATTCTGAAAGAAAAAGGGTAGGTCAGAGAAGGGCGTGTTCATCATAATCAGCAAAGCAAAAGTTCATCATCCCTTTTCTGTGTTTAGTTGTGCCAAGGTATTTTTAAAATTTAAAGCCCGATGCTTTTTAGCACAAGCCACCAGAATAAGTCGCCGTAAAACACTGATATCAAGAAGCCCAAAAATAAAGCCGGTGCAAAGGGCATTGCGTTTCTGACAAGAAACTCATTCTCCAGTGCTCCTTCATTCACAAGAGCTTTGAGGGTTTCTAGATCCTCTTTTTTGAGACCTTCAGCCGTTGGCGAGGCGATTAGTTTGTCGTATTCAACTCTCAGCGCATTTAGGTCGAGAGTCCTTAAAGCCCGAACAAGCTTGTCAAAAGAACTTTCCCTGTCTCTGTAGATTTTGCCGTCCTTTTCATATATCCACTCGCCGAGGATGTCCCATTCTTTGAGTTCGTCAACAGTAACTCTTTTTGTCAATACTTCCTCTCTTAAAACCTTCACAAGGGAGAAGAACACTTTAAAGGCATAAAATGTTGCGGCAAGTTTCAAATAGCTGTAAATGATTTCTGGAGTCTCAAAAGCACCGTAGGCAAAAAGCAGTATCCCAACAACATCTCCGACCTTTTGCAGTTTTGCTAAGATAGCTATCGTTATTGCCCATATCAAAACCCCAAAGTGGAGAGGAAGGGCTTCCCCAACAATTCCGAGGACAACAAAAGCCGCGGATACCCAGAGGGCGACTTCAAAGGGTTTGGGCCATTTATCGAGGAAAACCTCTTTCAACCGGGTGGTTCTTCTCCTTACCACTAACACTGCGAGGGAGTAGAAGAAGATAAATGGAAACACCGCAAGTATGCTGTTAAATAGGAGTGTTATGCTGTGCAAGGGATATCTAGCCGCATACGGGGGGACTATCTTCGCATAACTTGATGCATATGGGAAGAGAGCCGAGTAACCCATTAAGATAACAACATCTCCACTTGCCCAGCCTCCCATGAGATAGAGCAAATAACCCAACAAAAATCCGATGGCGAGTCCTATTAATCCAGAAAACGCGTAGAAAAGGTCATGCTTTACGGCAAGTCCATAATAAAGGTAATACAAAACCCCAATTCCAGCAATTGGAAACACATGTTTGTCCTCTATAAAGCCGGTTTTGATATCGGTGTAAGAGGTTAGAATTCCCATTATAACCCCGAGAGCTATCAAAAGGAACTCCATCTGATCACCTCACAGGGTTTCGAGAATCTTGTCCTTTATGGTGTCAATATATCCAGTTACCGATGAATTTATTGCCTGAACACTCGTGAGAACAACCCTTATGGTTACCATAACCAGTATCAAAACAGCGGCCAGTATAAACAAATACTCAAGTGCACTTTGAGCTCTTCGCATTTTCTCACACCACATATGTTTGGTCTTCAGATGATTTAAACGTTTTCATTTTGTGCAACCTTTTTAAAGTATTCGTCCCACAAAGTAAGGGAGCCATGAAAGTGTACAGATTATATGTTAGGGATGAATATCTTGAGATGATAAAAAGCGGGAAAAAGACCATAGAGGTTAGAGCGGCATATCCACAGCTGAAAGACATCAAGCCCAAGGATAAAATTTTATTTAACAACGAAGTTCCTGCAGAGGTCATCTCGGTCAAAAAATATGAGACTTTTAGGCAGGTTTTGAGAGAGGAATCGATAGAGAGGATTTTTCCAGATAAGCCCAGCTTTGAACAGGCTGTAAAGAGGTTTCACAATATGTATCCAAAATGGAAGGAGAACCGCTATGGGGTAATTGCCATAAAATTCCGCCTCCTGAAACCAAGGAGGGAATAAAATGCGGAATCTAAAGTTCGATGGGAGATACAAGGACTTGCTCCTCAGCGGGAAGAAAAACGCCACGGTGAGGGTAGGCAAAGTTAACTTAAAGCCCGGGGATGAAGTTCTTATCCATGCGGGAGGTTATGTTCTTGGAAAGGCCAAAATAAAGAGAGTTGAACGAAAAAAGGTTTCCGAGCTTACTGATGAAGATGCCATTAAAGATGGGTTCAACAATAAAGAAGAGCTTTTGGAGGCTCTTAAAGAACATTACAGGAACTTAACCCCGGATACAGAGGTAACGGTTGTTGAATTCGAGTTCACAAAGCTGCTGGATAAGCCTATATTGTCAGCAGATTTTCCCTATGAGGGCAACAATCCAATCGAGATAGCGGAGCTTGCACTGAAACACCTGAAAGATTTAAGTTTTGAGGAAATTGCGCTGTTGAAGCTATTCCTGCAGTCAGGCAGTCTTAGGAAAGCGGCATACAAGCTTGGAGGGCTCAACAAAAGATATAAAATCAGAGAAGTCCTAAGGAAAGCTTATGAAGAGCTTAAGAAGATGGGTATTATGGAGCCGAAATTATAAGAGGGCTTTTGAGGCTATACTTAATTTTTCACAATAAAGGGTTTTTAAGACAAAAGATAATTTTTATAGTGGTGATAAACAATGATAAAGGCGGTGTTTTTTGATTTCGTTGGCACACTCCTAAGCAAAGAGTATGAAGATACCACCCACCAGAACATAATAAGGGAAGTTTTGAGAGACGCCAAGGCAGAAAACGTTGACCCGATGAAGGTATGGGAAGAATATGAAGCCATTACAAGCGAAAGATTCAGGCAATTTGCCGGGAAACCCTACAAGCCAATTAAATTGCTTGAAGAAGAAGTCATGCAGGAGCTTGCCGAAAAATATGGTTTTGAGCTCTCTCCAAGATTTTGGGAAATTCACCTCAAAATGCACCAACAGTATGGAAGGCTCTACGATGAGGCCATTGAAACTCTAAAGACGTTAAAGGAGCGAGGATATCACGTTGGGCTTATCACAGATTCTGACAGTGAATACCTCAAGGCCCATCTTGAAGCATTGGGGATTTTAGAGCTCTTTGACAGCATAACAACGAGCGAGGAAGCAGGCTTTTACAAGCCCCACCCGAGAATATTTGAGTTAGCCCTGGAAAAAGCAAATGTCAAAGGAGAAGAGGCAATATACGTTGGTGATAATCCTCTTAAAGATTGTGTAGGCGCTAGGCATGTTGACATGGTTAGTGTTCTGCTGGATAAGAAGGGAAGCAAAAAAGAGCTGTGGAAAGAGTGTGAATTTGTTATAAGCGACCTTAGGGAGGTAATAGTAATAGCGGAGGAGCTAAACGGTCAGTAACGGCAGGGCTCTTCACAGTTCCGCTAGCGAAATTTTCATCATCCCGTTTTAGCGTTTTTATTTCAGCTTAATCTTTTCTTTGCTTCCCACAATCTTTGGAATGCCGTTATCCATGCTAAAACTGCAACGGCATAAACACCAATATCGACCCTGTTGAAAAGGGCCGTTACAATTATTATGAGGAGCCTCTCTGCCCTCTCAGCTATCCCCACTGCCAGTGTGCCACTTCCAGCAAGTTCTGCCCTACATCGCTCGTAGCTGACTAAATACGAGCCTATGAGAGCTATCGCTCCGATTTCCCACTTTACCAGTCCCCCATATGCAATTCCAAACAGCACTGCCCCATCGCTTATTCTATCGAAGGTTGAGTCCAAAAATGCTCCAAACCGTGAAGTTTTTTCTGTAAACCGCGCCAAAGTTCCGTCAAGGGCATCTACAAGTGATCCAAAGAGCAGTACTAATGCGGCAATCCTCTGAGAGCCTTGAGCAAAGAAATATGCCCCTAACAGAGATATCAGCAGTCCAACAAATGTAAGCTGGTTTGGAGTAATGCCCATTCTGACCAAGGGCTTTACTATGGCTTCTAAGTACCCCTTAACGTTTGAACGGTATCTATTCAACATCTTTCTGTTCCTCCAAGGAGATTACTTTTTTCCCTTTTTCTTGCGGGATTATCTTAACCTTCGCGTTTTTGAATTCCTTTTTAAGTCCTTTTCCTTCGAGGAGTCTGTCTAGAAACACAGCTAGCGCTGCAACTTCACTGTGTGGCTGATTCCCTACGGCCACGTTGTAGTGAGCAATCTCATACACTTCCCTTGGAACTTTTTCCGCCCCAACGACGATCAAAATGTCTTCCTTGTCTAATGCTCTCCTTATTTCTGGGATAGCTTCATCTATGGGTATTCCATACATGGTCAAGTGGACTATTTTTCCTTTCCACTCTCTCAGAACCTGCCTCCAGTGAGGGTTGAACTCAATCTCAAACGGCCCTCCCCAGCGTTCTACAACATCCGAAACGCTCTCGTACACATGCTCATCCTTTTCAGCTGCTATTATAATCCTATCAGCCCCAAAAGCCCTCGCAGTTAAGGCTACGTGGGTCGTAATCCTTTTATCTCTTTCCGGTCTGTGTCCCAATCTAAGCACCACTATCATTTGTACACCTCCGCCAAAATGTTCCAGTACTTCCTAAAGTCTTCTGGCCATGGTTTGTCCTTATAAAATTTGTAGAGTGCATCAACGTTTGTTGCGAGACTCTTTGGATCGGCTTTCTGAAAGACCATGTTTAGCTCTGCTTCGGGAGCGGAAGCAAATAGGAACAGGGCAAAAATACGCTCATTCTGGTTCATATTGATTAGCACTATGGATAATTTTGGCCTTACTGGGGGATCAAGTCTTTCTGAAACGACTTTCTTTAGAGATTCTTCTATATTGGCGAGGTACTCGGGGCTTACATCCAAGTGCTCATGCCCCTTTTCCTCTTCCGGTGCGTGGGCAACAAGATTGTATGCCTCATTTGTCATCATCTGGTAAATCCTGGGAAAATGTGGGGTTGCTATGTATTCTTCCCTCGGACCAAAAAAGCCTCTTTTGAAGTCCACAACGTGCCATTTTCCTGCGGAATAAAACTCTGCGATTGCATTTTCCGTGCAGTCTTCTCCGTTGTAAAATGTTACAACTCTAGCCGGGATATTCAGGGATCTTAAGATTCCTGTGAAAAGAAGTGTGCCCTCTTCGTAGCTTATCCTGTTCTGGGGAAGTATGTTGGAGGGATTTGTGGTTGTTGTGACATCTCCAAGGGCGTATCTGCTTTTAATCATGTCGTAGACAGCTTTTGCAGCCTCAACTTCTGAAGTGGCGTTTTTAACAAGCGATATTGAGATATTCCTTAATAAACCCCGATCTATTCTGGATGTGGAATTAAATTTCTCTTTCCAAAATCCGTCAACAAGATAAGGCAACTGAATCCAATAGTATTCTTCTTCATATGCCAGTCTCAAGGTTTCATTATCGTAGCTCCACGGCTTCCAGATTATTTTAATGAACTTGTTTTTGAGCTCTCTCTTTTCTTCTCCGTTTTCAATATAGAGTATGGAAATCGCCATATATCCCTCCTCTGGTATGTAGGGGGCTTTAAGCACGTAGCTCAATCCATGTTCTTCTCCGGGAAGGATATTTGTGGGAACATCTGGCTCCCTAACAATTTCCATGCCTTCTAACAGTTTTATTGAGATTTCTCTAAGTGTTATAGGGCCACTACCAGTATTTTTCAGCTGTATATCAACTCCAAACTCATTTCCCCCTTCGACTTTTTCTGGTGAAACAACGTTCACACTTAATGATCCAAATGAAGGTATCTCGCTTTCTTTTTCCACGACGTTTATTATCAATTCTTTATAGAATCCGCCCCATGTTCTCTGAAGCTCATCTACAATCTCTACAGAAGCTTTAAGC
>Ga0208154_10173_pt1 | contig 12957 bp, 15 predicted proteins | sample Wag4S2014_11_5_FD_187354 | JGI IMG/M metagenome (GOLD analysis project Ga0208154, IMG submission 187354) | Deep subsurface shale carbon reservoir microbial communities from Ohio, USA - Utica-2 Time Series 2014_11_5 (SPAdes) (version 2) ...
TTTAAAGATCTATCTGTAAGCTTATCTACTAACTTTTTAAATAATCTCGTTTTTTTAAGACGAACAAATATAGGTTTAATGGTAAATAATATAAAGGGTACTGGTATCATACTACCTATCAAACTTATAATCGTAGTATAAAAAGGAGATAATCCTAAAGATATGCCTATTGGAATTGCTCCTCTAAGCTCTATTACAGGTAATGCTGCTATAAATAGAACTGCTAATTCTCTAGGTAGAAAGTTGAGTATTTCTTTTACAAATGATTCCATTATTATACCCCTTTACATTCTACTTAGAATTTCTTTGTAATTTACATAACTCACTAATAAATTTATATTATATTGTTTACTAAATAGCTTGCTCTGCATTTTATCATTATCTTTATTCTAGTCTTTATATTATTATATCTCATAAATGATAAATTTTGAACAATAATAATTTAAATTTTCTATACTATCTCTTAGCAACTTTAAACCACAGTTAATTAGGAAGCCCCCAAACATTGCAAAAGTCTTATTTATATATTCACCACAAAAGTTCCACGTAACCATCGTGTGAAAAAAACGGAACAAAATAGCCTATTTGTGCGTCTATATTTTTGAAGAAAAATTTAGCCCGTCTTTTCATAGATTAGCTGTTGTGTGTCAATCTTTTTAAGTTGTTTTCTGCCGGAATAAGCTTAGTCTCATATTCTTCAATTTTAAAATTTAACCTTTCCAGCGCTCTCTTCATTTCTTCAATGCGTGAAAGAAGTTTCTCCCGTTGCTCGATAAGGATTTGTTTTCTGGCCTCTATAGTTTTGTCGCCCTGTTGGAGCAGCGTAACATATTCGACCAGCGTCTCAACTTGAACACCTGCGCTGCGCATACATTTAATGAATTCAATCCACTTACAGTCTTCCTCCGTATAATCCCGGATACCGCTTTCGTTGCGATTTACCCTGGGGATCAGGCCAATACGCTCATAGTAGCGGAGTGTATCCGGTGAAAGGCCAAATTTTTTGCTTACTTCTGCAATCGTCATGTGGCTTCACCTCCAATGTTCAATATTATTTAATATTCAGAGTTAACTCCAAGTCAAGGGTTTTAATATAGTAGCACTATCCGTGCTACTATATTAGATAGAAGTTTCTAACCCAAGTTTGTTTTATACACGTGCTTTGGCTATGCATCTTTTCCCTCTATTTTAAGCTGCAAATAATATTCATTAGAAACAGGTTCCATCCATTCAACTTCACCCTTTTTAGGATTAGCTGTAATCGCGATATGAGAAAGCCAACTATCCTGAGCCGCTCCATGCCAATGTTTAACACCCGGTTGGATTTTTACAACATCGCCTTCTTTGATTATCTGTACAGGCCGACCTTCTTCCTGATAATAGCCTCTTCCTCCGGTAACAAGCAAAATTTGTCCGCCGGGATGTTTATGCCAGTTATTCCTTGCACCCGGCTCAAAAGTAACATTATAGATTGGGCAATTAAAAATGCCGTCGTTAGAAGCCAGCGTTTCAACCCAGACTGTTCCTGTAAAATGTTCACTTTCAACTTTTTGCCCAAGTGGGAAAATTGTCCTGCCGCTTAAGTTTCTTGGTTCGGTTTTATCCATTCTCTTTCCTCCCTTTCATTTACGGTATACTATGATATCAAACCAAGTCTCTTAAGCCAGTCTGCAATATCTTTGTCTGCTCTGTTAACATTACTTCCGCGAATGGCTAAACCAGGCAGTACCTTGGCATTCGGGCAAAGTCTCTTGATATCGCGCTCACTGCTTCCCATTCCGCTACCTTCATGTGTGCAAAATGGAACAATGGTCTTTCCCGCGAAATCATAAGACTCTAAAAATGTAAACACAGCCATCGGCATCGTTCCCCACCAATTGGGGTAGCCGATGAAAATCACATCGTAAGAATTTATGCCGTCTAGCTTATTTACAAGTTCTGGTCTGGCATTTTGCCTTTTTTCTTCCTTTGCTACTTCTGTTGTTTCTGTATAATCTTCCGGATATGGCTTTACCGTTTTAATTTCGAACATATCACCACCAGTAAGTTCGTGTATCTTCTTCGCTATTACCTCTGTATTTCCAATCGGCAGGTTTAAAATACTGCCACCTACATAGTTATTTCCTCTGCGAGAAAAATAAGCGATAAGAATCTTTGAATACGGCAATTCCTACACTCCTTTCAAAATCACTGTTTTTCATTTACCCCCTATATATCAAATTTAAGTGTGCCAAGCCATTTCACGGTTTCCGGATCATTATGCGATAAGAACAAGCTCTTTTTTGTGTCTAATGTTGCAATCTTTTCCACATCCTCTTGACTCAATTCAAAATCGAAAATGCTAATGTTTTCAATCATCCTTTCTCTGTGCACAGTTTTAGGGATTGTGACTATCCCTCTTTGAACCAGCCAGCGCAAAATCACCTGCGCAACTGTTTTATTGTACTTTTTGGCTATAGATGCTAAAACTTCATTCTGAAAGATGTTGTTCCTACCTTCTGCAAAAGGACCCCAGGCTTCTGGCTGTACATTATATTTCTTCATGAACTCGATGCTTTCTGTTTGCTGGCAGAAGGGATGGATTTCAATCTGATTCACAGCAGGAACTACTTCGTGGTGAACTATCAAATCCATGAGACGGTCCGGATAGAAATTGCTCACACCTATTGCCCTCACAAGCCCCTCTTTATAGAGTTCCTCCATAGCCCGCCAAGCACAATGCACATCACCAAAAGGTTGATGAATCAAATAAAGGTCGATATAGTCAAGCTGAAGCTTTTTAAGCGATTTTTCAAATGCTTTTTTCGCTGATTCGTAGCCCGCATCCTGTATCCAGAGTTTTGTGGTGATAAATAGATCTTCTCTTTTTACTATACTTTCCTCAATTGCTCTCTTAATAGCCTTCCCAACCGCTTTTTCATTCATGTAAGCGGCTGCTGTATCGATCAACCGGTAACCCGCTTTGATAGCTTCGTAAACACACTGTTCGCACTGTTCAAGATCAGTGATCTGATAAACACCGTAACCCAAAATGGGCATCTCAACGCCGTTATTCAAAACTACTTTTTGCATGTTAATCCCTCCTACTGAACTAATTACATTGCCATACGCAGTATCTCTACAATATCTTCCTTCCTCAAAGGTGGACGACCTGGAAGCTTTCCTTCTTCGTCACAAAGAACTTCCAAAGTCTTATCAGCCCAATAGGAAAGCATCTCATCAGTGACTTTTCCAATTCGGAAGTCTGGGCGCTTTTCCTGCCCGTACAAGCATATCCTTAGGATCACCTTCATAAAGGACTGAGGCTGCAATTACTTTTGAGGCATCCATGACGCTGCCGCCACCCATACCTATGACCACATCACATGCCTCTTTTTTTGCCAGTTCTGCAGCACGCACTACAGTTGACAGCCGTGGGTTTGGTTCAACACCAGTTTTCATACCCGTTTTTCCAAAATCTCTGTAATGCATCATCCTACCTTCTATTATCAATCTTAGCATTAAAATAACTACTGCTCTTCAATTTCATTTAAAGGATTTATCGATACGTCATTTTTTCTACCTCTTCCGGATATCGCCCACCATGGATAGGAATTTTTGAAAGTGCTTCATTTATCTCTCTTAATTCTTCTTCAGTAAATGTTATAGATACAGCACCTATATTTTCTTTGAGTCGTTCAAGTTTTGTTGTACCAGGAATTGGAACAATCCAAGGTTTTTGAGCTAAAAGCCAAGCTAAAGCTATTTGTGCAGGAGTTGCTTGCTTTCTGCGGGCAACTTCCTTTATAAAATCAACAAGTGCAAGATTTGCCCGTATTGCTTCAGGTTGAAAACGAGGAATACTGCTACGTATATCTGTTGAATCAAATTGAGTTTTCTCATCTATAGTTCCTGTAAGAAATCCCTTCCCAAGCGGACTGTAAGGAACAAAACCAATACCTAATTCCTCACACGTTGGTAGTACCTCTTCCTCAGGCTTCCTCCACCATAGAGAATACTCACTTTGAACAGCGGCAACTGGACAAACTGCATGAGCTCGGCGAATAGTTTCTGCACTTGCCTCCGACAATCCAAAGTATCTTACTTTCCCTTCCTGGATGAGGTCCTTTACCGCTCCAGCCACGTCTTCAATGGGTACATTTGGATCCACACGGTGCTGGTAGTAAAGATCAATCGCGTCTACCTTGAGTCGCCTGAGAGAACCTTCTACAGCTTTTTTGATGTGCTCTGGTCGGCTGTTAAGTCCCCTCCAACCAGGTCTTCCGTCAGGATATAAATCAAATCCAAACTTGGTGGCAATCACCACCTCGCCCTTGAACGGCTCCAAAGCCTCTCCCACAAGTTCCTCATTAGTGTACGGTCCATAAACCTCAGCGGTATCAAAAAAGGTAACACCCAGTTCTACTGCCTTGCGAATGAGCGCAATCATCTCTTCCCTATCGGGAAGAGGATTCTGACCAAAACTCATCCGCATACATCCCAGTCCAATTCCGGAAACCTCAAGACCAGATTTTCCTAGTTTTCGCTTTACCATAGATAACCCCCCTACGTTTTTATCTACAATTTAAAGTATACTTGCTGGAGTTAACTCCAAGTCAATACCTTTTGGAGGATAAATCTTAGCAACTATCCTGGGGCCTACTTCTAGCTTGCTTTTTTCTACCGCCAACCGCGAAAATCCCCCAAAACTAGACCCTCACCTGCCCAAACCGTTGGGCCTACTTGTTCCTGCTCGCCTGGTACCATTGGAATTAGGGATGTGCAAAATTAATAAAAATAATCATGGCAAAAAACCATAATATGTATGGCATACAATATATAGTAATCAAGACTTGCAATAAAACATAAAGTAAGGGATAAGGGAAAAGAAAAGACAAAAAGAGGAGCTAAAAAAGGGCATAAATATCCTGTAGAAGTCAAATGTTAAAAAATGGGATGAACTAGATTCAGTAAAAATTAAGCCGATTGCATCAGACCAACAAGGGACTTAAACTCATCAAATTTACCCAGTTTAATAGCTACAATAGCGACAGTAAGCAAAGTAATATGAAAGCGCAGCATAGTGAACACGGTGCTAGAAAAACCATGAAAATCATTAAAGTCCTTGTCCGATAAAATTCCAAAACCATGTGCAAATATAGATTTATTTCTCAGCTGGACTTTACTATATATAAGCCCAAGGTTTATATTTTTCATTAACTCATCTTCAATAGATTTCATTAAAACATAGGCATCAAATAAGGTTATATTATTACGAGGCAGTTCCATATATTCTCTAAAATTTTTAAAAGGTTTAATATTTTCATTCATTTTTTCTAATAATTCATTTCCACCAACGGGCAATTTTGAATAATCAGGAAGAGAAACAGAAAAACCATAACTTGCAAGTCTGACCTGTGCGATTAGCTCTAAAATGCGATACAATAGTAGAATTGCCACATCATATTTTCCTTCATAACTTCGCCTTAAAGCATTAGTATAAATTGAAAAAAGAAGAGGTATATATACATGCTTATTTGTAACGTACTCCCATTCCTTATTTTTATCTTTTAAGTCAATCTCTTTTAGTGGTTTAATGAGTTCATGCTGCTTGTACAATATTTCTTCATATTTATAGCCAATTATATCTTTATCAATTGGTTTCCAACTTTTTAAAATTTTAAAGAGTTTTTCAAATCCCTCAATGGCTTCATTAAAAGAAAGGTTATCCCAACAAGAATAGATTTGTGATAACATTTTGTAGAAAGTATAATCTCTATAAGCAACTCTTTCTTCTAACTCAGAAAAAATTTTATACGCTGAAGCAAAATCGCCTTTATTAAAAAGTGCTATAGCTTTGTCCTTTTCCAAGTCCCCAAAAACTTCATAAGGGTCTTCTACGACCTTTAACTTTTCTGTACCTGGCCATGGCTTTCGCATTTTATTATTGTATTCACTAGCAACATAAATCAAATCGATTTTCAAATAGGCTCCTGCCATTGCCATCCCCGCAGACATAGCTTTAGTACCACCTGTAAAATCAATGGCAGTTTTATCGGGTTTATTCCATTTTTCTACATAAATTTTCTTTAAAACTCGGTAGATATCTACCGGATTGTCTTTTTCAATCTCTTCGGCAACGTATTGGGAAGGAAGCAATCCCGCCCATTGGATTACTTTGTCAAGATTCTCTCTTGAGTCTTTTGTGTATAAAAACAAGACTTGCTTGGGCTTAATAAAAGAAATTGTAAGCACGAGAGGTTCAAAAGAAAATCCTAATGACAAAATCAAATTTTCATATTTTTCTTTAAAGGAAACATCAGTTTCTAAATGAAACTTTTTTACTACCAAAGGAAATATTTCCTGGTAATAATAATCTTCTGCTTCTTTTGCTGGTTTCGTTTCCCAAATTTCTACTTTTTCTTTTATTTTCTTTTCGATTTCACTATTTGACAATATCCCTTCGCTTTCCATCTCCCTCTCTCCTTTTGCAAGAACAAAACAATTTTGCTATTATATTCATAATTATACCATTTTATTCTACAAAAATCACCTTTAGAATTCATCATTTTCAATTTTTTGTTGTATCGATTTGTAAAATTCCCCCAATTCAGCGACGTGTTCATCTTTTATTCGCTGAAAAATATCCCTTGACTGCTCATGAGTATAAGTGTGAACAAGTAAATTTCTATCCTCAATCATTTTTAGCCAAACTTCCTCATTTTCAATAAGATCGTTAATAAAAGCCTGTTTAAAGGCCTCACGAGGGCTTTTTACGATTATTCCTAAATCTGCAAGATACTCTTTCATCAACTTCCAAGCCAACTCATAGCAAAGCTCAAATCTTTTAATAGTTCCATCTATATCCAAGTCATCCTTTGCTACTTCCGTCGCTTTTTTAAGATTTTCAAAAGCTTTTGCAAAATCGTTAAAAAATTTCTCAACCCTTTCTCTCATAAAGTAAAACTCCTTCTCTATATATCTTTTCTCTAAATTCTTTATTGACTTTTTTCAGATTGACAATGTCAAAAGGTCCAATCATATCCATGGCCTCCACACTTTTGTCTGACTCAACTGCTATATCAATATCAGACTTCTTATTAAAATCTCCTCTTGCTCTTGATCCATACAAATATATCTTTTCGGGATCAATGTTTTCCTTTATCTTGTCTACTATCTCTTTCATAGAATCGGGAATAGATAATATTTTTTCTTCCCCTCTCTCCTTCAATTGAGCCCAAAACTCCTCAATAAGAGCATACTCTGGTTTTTGAGTTTTATCATTAAATTTTAACACAGCACCCTCTGGTAAAAACTGACCAGCAAGCCTTATTACACTCCAATAATACTTTCCTTCCACCTTAATAAGCTTTATTATAATGGGAGAAGTTCTTCTTTGGAATTTTTCTTTTGACTTCTTCTCAATTTTTACACCAATAACTGTTCCACCACTGCGATGCCTTACAGGAAGACCAAAAACAGCGCTTTCAAATACTTGTCCCTCAGTCCTTACCCTGAAATTTTTAAATATAGTCCCAATATCATTAAGTGCATCTTTCCATGAAGTAAAGCCAATGTTACTTATTATAAGCCGCGAGATACTTAGATTGCTATACTTTGAAGCAAAATAGGTCTTGTCTGAACCATTGATAATCTTTTTCGCTATCTCAAAATTTTTTACCAACCATTCTGCCACTTCATCAGAATTTTTCCCTTTAGGAATAAAATCAATAGAAACGTGCTCGTCCACCTCTGTTACTATGATATTGCCTCCTCCTCTTCTATTTCGTGTTCCAAAACCTCCGAAATATATGGCAAACCATAGTGAAGCCAAAGCATGATTTAAATACTTTTCTTCAAAGGTACTAATCTCAATATAAAAAGTAGAGCCTTCTTTTATGTATCCTCTCTCCCTATTTGGCAATATAGTAGAATATAAAAGATATTTTATACCTGCTTCTTTCACTCGTAAAGCCTTTTCCCAAAAAATTTTGTCACAGAAAACTTTTACTGTTACCTTGCTCTTTCCCTCTCCTTCTCCTGTCCCACCAAAAATTCCATTTTCTTCTTTTTTAAGTTTAGCAATATCATCCTCTGCTTTTACCGCTCTCCACCAAAAGCGCATCATCCCTTTAAACTCAGAAGGCCTTAATTCTGGTGTCCTTCCATCTGCCCCCGCCATAAACACAGGCGTTATTACTTCACATTTTAATCTTGCCTTATACACCTCTATCCCCTTCTTTCTTACACTTCTAACTAGAAATGACCTCATAAATATCTCCCGTTTGTACCTTAAATTCTATTATCACCTACAACACTTTTTACCCATTCTTTAATAACATCCATCTGCACTTTTCTAAAATATTCCATGTCCATATATTCTCTTAGAGTTTTAACCTCAAATTCCACCTTTACATCTTCATTTTCTTCAAAAATAAGTTTGCCGTGCTTTATTACTTGATGCTTAAGCACTGGATTTGCAGAATTTAATATTACCAAATCTATATCATCTCGTTTAAATATTGAAACCAAATCGCCAATTAAAGCAAGTTTGTCCATAGGATCATATCCATTCCCTAAAAGTACCGCAATATCAAGATCACTATTTTTTGTATTAGTGCCTTTACTATATGAGCCAAAAACATATATCAACTTTATGTCATATTTACCCTTTAAATATTGCAAATTTCTCTTAAATATTTCTTCCACTTCTTTTAAATCTCTCTGAACCACTACAGACACCTCTTTAAGAAGGCATTATTACCTTAATTTTACCACTCCCCCTTACCTTCTTCAATCAATTTTATATCATTTATAATATCATCTATTATAAGCTCCTGATACCCTGCTTTTTTTATTATTTTCATCTCTTTTGCCACATCAAAAAGTAAAGGTGATTCAATCTTATTTAGCTTACTAAGCCTTACATCATTTATGACTTCATTTGAAAGAGATTTTAAATAATCTTCTACACCGTACCTTAAAAAGTGAAACTTGTCTTTATACCTTTTGTACAATCTATCTGCTATCATAAGCCCCTCTGGGTCAAAATCTCCTGAGTAATATATCTCTGTCCCTTCTTTATAAAGCATGTCCAAGAGCAGGAGAGAAGAAAGTTTTGGCTGGCCATATGTGCATACAAGAGGAAATACTTTGCTTGTGGCATCTATTAAAGATGTAAAAACTGAAGGATTCTCTACAACATACACTTTCTTAGAAGGGCTTATGACCCTCTCAATTTTACTCAAATTTAAAAGAGGAACTTGCAAGACTTGATTGCTTTCATAAGCAGCCTTAAATACTTGATTTTCCGTATCGCCCTCATATGCCAAAAGTCCTGAGAGTGTGACATAATTGGATATTTCATCTATCAAAATGCCAACGTTGTAATAAAGTTCTGATATTTCTTCACTTCCTTTTACTTCATTCAGCCCCATTAAAGTGCATAAAGCGTTTATAAACATACTTCCAGCTTCTGTATTTGAATCAAAATAGTGAGGATTACGTGCAATCTGGGAAGAAAACACCGGCAGTCTTTTCTTTTCCCCTTTATAAACAGGCAAATTATTTATAGCATCACATACATACATTATATCTTTTTTTAGCCCATTTCTATCATTTAAATACCTCTGATTTACTGTCCTTACCCCTACAGCGGTTCCCTCATACAAACTTTTTAGCCAATCAATGCACTTACATTCCTGGTATTTAGAGAAGAGCTCTTTAAAGAACTCTTCTCTTTCTTTTGCCAATATTTCCATATCCTCTTTTTTGCTTGTAAGTACTCGATATCGCGAAGCATTTTCCGCAGACAAATACTTTACCTCTTCAATGGGTTTTATCACATTCAAGTCAAGTTTATTTTCCATAACACTTCACCTTGCATTTATATTTCATATATATTGTAAACTTAATACTGCTTCATTTCAATTTATTTTTTGACTTTTTAAAACAAAAACCCTTATCATTTCTCACAATTAGTGGAAATAATAAGGGTCGCGTGCTATTTTGGAGACTTCTATCTTATCATTCTGAATCGAATCGAAGCGGAGCCTTACTCCTCTTTTATAATAGATTCCATTTCAGCAATAAATTTTTCTACATCTTTTTTTAATTCATCTACCGTTTCAGGGAAAATTTCTAATAATCTTTCTATCCTTTCAGGCATAAGATTAAATCCGTAAATGTTTCTAAATATATGCCTAAATCCTCTAAATTCATTAAGCAATAATTTAGTATTTACACTTATAAAAGCTGGTCTTTCTCCCTGTATAGCAACAGACATCTGTTCAAGTAATTCTAAATGCCACTCAGAACCAGACGGAACTGAACCATCTACATTTTTAGCGACAATCTTAAACATATTCTCAATCGCAGTATAAAAATCGTGAAAAATAGATCCAATTGCTCTTAATGTAAAATCATCAGCTAATTTTTCCTTTCTATGCTTATCACTTTTTAGCATGCCTTTATCCTTTAAAGTATCATAAAGTTTTTGTATATTTTCAAGCTCTAATTGCAATCTCGCTAAAGCAACTTTTATTTTACTAGCATCTGTCAAACTATTTCCCTCCCCTCTTTTGCTATTTCCTTTAGCAAAGCCTGCCCAACATCTTTTTGTGTAACTACACTCACTTTATAAGGTCTTGCAATATCTTCTACCTCAATAAACATTGACCAATAATTAAATTTACTGTCATCCCATCCATCTACAAAAATATCAATATCGGACAAATCATCAAAAGGCCCTTCTCTTGCCAATGAACCATACAAAATAACTCTCTTTACTGAATATTTTTCTTTTAAAAATTTAGCAATTTTATAGACTCTATCCATCGCTTCTTTTCTTCTTATCTTTTCTTTTTCTCTTTCTTTTTCACTTCTTATGCGCCAGTTTTCTCTTATTTTCCTTTTTTCTTCATCTGAAATAGTCATCTTTATCACCACACAAAAATTCTTTACATATATTCTACCATTTTATAGCATTCATATCAATCACACCACAAAACTTATAAGAAGCATAACATTTAAAATTGTCACTATAATTCCTGTAGTCCACAACAATATCTTATAAAGCAATGTATTTGCAAACTTTCCCATTATCTTCTTTGAAGAAGTCAAATAAATGAGCAAAAAAATTGTAATGGGAAGCTGTACACTTAAAAACATCTGCGAATAAACTAATCCTTGAAAGGGGCTTTTTACAAAGAATATTAGGAGTACTGCAAAAATATATGTAATTCCCACTCCAACTCTTGTGTGAATATCATTTATATCATAAGGCTCTTTATATATCCCTGCAAAAATACTTCCACCTGCCATTCCTGCTGTTATAGATGAAGAAATTCCTGCAAAAAGAAGAGCTAAAGCAAAAACAACTGCTGACGCATTTCCCAAAAGAGGTTTTAACATCTGCTGTGCCTGGTCTAATTCTGTAACACTTATGTGATTAGCAAAAAAGGCTGATGCAGCAACAATAATCATCGCACTGTTTATCGCCCAACCTATTACCATGGAAAAAATAGTATCAAAATACTCATAATTAAGCTGCTTTACAATTATTTCTTCATCTTCTAAATTCCACTGCCTGCTCTGGATTATCTCTGAATGTAAAAACAAATTGTGGGGCATAACAACAGCACCAAGCACACTCATGATTATAGGCATTGAACCAGGCGGAAATTCTGGTTTCACCCAGCTTACAACTGCTTCTGTCCACTTTACATCAACTAATGAAAGCTCAAATATAAAAGAAATGCCGATAAGTGATACAAAACCTATAATCCATTTTTCCAACTTTTTGTAGGAATTTGTATAAAGCATCCATGACACAAAAACAACAGTAATCAAACTTCCTATCTTTATAGGAATTTTAAAAAGCATTTGAAGAGCTATTGCAGCTCCTAAAATTTCCGCCATCGCCGTAAGTATAGAAGCTAAAACTGCTGAAATAAGCACAAATTTGGACACAGAAGGTTGCAAAAATTTACTTGCAGCTTCAGACATGCAATAACCTGTAACTATGCCGAGATGTGCAGCATTGTGTTGGAGTATAATAAGCATAACAGTAGATAAAGTTACCATCCATAAAAGCTTGTAACCATATGATGACCCTGCAGCAACATTAGAAGCCCAATTCCCCGGGTCAATAAAACCAACAGTAACTAGTAACCCTGGTCCTATGTATTTAATAAAGTCTAAAGCCATAAACTTCGGACGATGTCTGCCTTTAAACAAATTCTTTATGCCTTTAAACAAATTCTTTATGCCTTTAAACATATGTTCACCTCTTTTTAAAATTTTAATCTTCACCTTTTAAACTGCAAGAGGTGTCAGGCGTACAATAAGTATTGTAATCCCTCTTTAGTAATTTTTTAGCTTTGTTGCGAGAAAGTCTTCGTCCTGCAATAAAAAACATATCACCAATGTTGCAATTTTTCTCAATTATCCATTCTTTCACCATTTCCTTTTTAATTTTATTATATCACACTTTTAAATATTCCCCTCCTGTATGGTATTCTTCGTCATGCTTCGCACTCAGCCCCCAAAAGCAAAAAAACATTGACAATGAATTATATCATTGTCAATGTTTTTTAGGCTGGTTGTCCAAAATATTCACTATTTTCGCAGTGAACATGCGGCTCTTTTCAAAAAAACCGTTGTTAGCGTATATACCTGCGAAAGCCAGTGCAATAAAAAGAAGTCCCATTATGAACGAAAAAAGCTCCCTCCATATGATATTCAGGATATCTGCCAGCTTCAACCCCAGGACCACTCCCAAAAGAAAACCTGCCAGCGGAATCACGTAAAGTATAAAAGTAGCGGAAAGCAGCGCCCTAGACTCCATCTCGATTTCCACTATCTGGCCTACTTCAGCATTCGTTTCATTTTCAGCCCAAACTTTTAAGGTCTGTTTATTCGAGCCGCTACTGCAAGCCCTACACTTTGAACAGGCAGACGTCCGTATCACTTCAACTT